>ENA-UOOD01000018-UOOD01000018.1-human-gut-metagenome-genome-assembly--contig:-CS67-NODE-18-length-248122-cov-78.435544_pt1 | contig 248122 bp, 234 predicted proteins | sample MGYA00242464_ERZ724011 | MGnify/ENA metagenome assembly ERZ724011 | reverse complement strand
GGATTGTACATTTTTATTTTCCACTTTTTGTACATTTAAATAGTATCATTTACAACATATCTTTTCCAATAGTTGTATGACTCTCTTTGAATATCTGATTTAGGATATCCGAATTTGTAAATATACTCATATAATGCATATCGAACTAGCGAATCTTCATATGTTGCTTTTAATGAATTAGTTTTAAAAATCTCACTTTCGTCATAATATTTCTTATTAATCACCTGTGCTACGGAAAGTTGTTCCTCTTTTGCAAAAGTCTCAAGTAACTTATCACACTTTACAAGTGCTGACGAAATAACCTGAATTGGATTACTAACTTTCTCGTATCCCATTCCCCCTGCTTCAATAAATCTATAGAACATATTGCCATTCATATTAACAATAGTTTTATAATCATTTCTGTAATCCTTTTGTGGAACACCACTTTCACTTGCATGAGAAAAATAATCATCTCTAATGTATGACATTATAAATGCCATCATTGCCTCATCATATTGATTCTGATAAAACTTGTAAAACAACTCTGCAAATTGATTATTGTATTTGCTGATAAATAGCACTTTATCAGCATCCGTAATGCTTTCACCTAAAATACTTTCCATATACGTCGAATTTTGCAACTTGGCTTTAAATATTTCAAAGTCAGATAAAAGCTTTCCTCTTGCATTCATTTTTATATATAAATCATCGGTATTCTTAAAATCATCCATCGATAACCATAAGAAAATAATAGGGCATTCATCAGAAGTCAATTTTTCTTGTATAATTTGAAAATCCGGACATTTTCCAAATTTTTTATGAATTGTTTCAATTACAACTAGCATGGACTTAATAGTTGGGTCAGCATAGAAATTCCCAGAAAACCAATAACAATCCATTATTTGCTCATCAAGACAATGCATTGAAAAATCAACTTCAGTTTCACATATTCGCTCACAAAAACGTTTTGACGTATCTCTTGTCAAATATGAAAACTTCTTTAAGACATTAAGTCCTTCAACGTATTTACTTCTTTTAAAAATATACCAGTGCAATAAAAATAACGTTGTCAATCGCTGTTGCCCGTCAATCGGTGTAAAAACTTCATCTTTTTTATCACCATAAATAAAATTAAGAATCAATTGTTTATCATCCAAGATAGCCTCATAAAACTCATCTATGAGCGTTTCTCTTATCTGTGTAATAGAATCACCTTCTCGACCCTGAGCATAATCCCTTTGTAATTGAGGTATTCTTATTTCACACTGACTAATAAGTTGCCAGAAAGAGAGGTTGGATTTACTTCTATCACTATTATCCATTTACATTTCCTCCTAACATCTTGTAAATTTTTGCTGAGATATCTTCCACATACTCTTTCATGTCATCTGCAGCCCAGACAACTAACTGACTGGCTTTGTCATATCCTTTAAGGAAAACCCATTTTGTTCCAATTGGAATATATTTTTCATCGTTGCTTTTTGTTCTTTCAACCTCTATTATTTTCTTTCTTTTTTCTGAAAAACAATCATTTTTATAGCCTCGATTTATAGAAGCATGCAAAAGAACAAGATTGCTAATAGAATCATTATCTACTATATCCAATTTTTGACTAACCATGTCTGACACTACGGCAAAATTTTCATAATTATCCTGAATACATTTCTCAATATTGTCAAGTATCTCCCTATCTTTTATTATTTGCATATAACTTTGTAACCAGTTTTTCTTTTCTTCAGCAGTAGCATCTTTAGGTGTTTGTGGATTAATATGTTCTATATCCCAGGTTCCATTCTTAAAAAGTTCAAACGGAAACCTCTCATAAGTATTATTTGCATTTACTAGCAGTGCAATATTGTATAATAATAATACCGACCGTACTTTTTCACTTTCCTGAATTGTCAACTCCTCCAAATCTGCTTTGATTTGCTCTTCATCAAATTTCGAAAACGGAGTCACTTTTTTATCAGAAACATATAGTTCCTTTATTCTATTCAAAATATGATTTTTAAATGTCTTTTTATCAACTTTTGAATATTCATTATATAGTTCGTTAATAATTACCGCATCATTGCCCTTATCTATAATCAATAATAATCCAATTGTATGATAAAGAAAATAATCATTATACCAATCCCGTAAAGTATCATAAATATCCTGTATTTCTTTCCAAACATCATCTACATCTTTACCAACTAAGAATTCACTTATCGCACGAAAAATCGCATAACGATCCTTTTCTTTTCCATCCACCTGTTTTAAAAGATTATGTTTATCACAGAAAATCTCAAACAAATAATCAATTCTTGTATTATAATTTTTCCGATTCTTAGTTATCATATAACTCCAAAAATCATTATCATTTAACCCTTTTTCTATTTCTTCCCACTGTAATGCTTTATTCTGCATTTTCAGTTCATCATCGACTGCATTTAATAATACCGCCTTTATTAGTTCAGCATTGGTTAATTCTATTTTATTAGCATTGATATTGGTAAACGTCTGAATAGAATTTTCATTTTCATCTAATACATACCAAATAATTCTTACAGAATTAATAGAATCGAATATCTTTGCCAACACACCTTTAGCTGTTTTGTTATTCCTTGAAAATCGAGAAATATATTCAATACTCTCAATTAATTTTCTTCCATCAATACATTTTTCCTTATATGGTTCGAGTTTTTCAACCAATGATTTCAATGAATTATTATCCAACATCGCTTCAATAATATTAAAAAGAGCTGTAAATTCATCTTTTTGCTCATAAACAAGATTATACGTTTCTCTTTCTATGTTTATAACATCTTCTTTATTACTACAATAATAAAGAGCAGATATTAACCATAATGCCGTCAATCGTTGTTGCCCATCCACCAATTCCCAACAGTCTTCTTTTTTCTTTACGATTATTGGCTGTAAGCAATAATAATCATTTTCATCTTTCTTAGTTGAAACAAAATCATATAAATCTTCTAAAAGTTCCTTAACTTGTGTTTCTGTCCACCTATACCCCCGCTGATATGTTGGGACAAAAAAACTCTTCCTGAACAGATAATTTATTGATTGCATTGTAACTTCTGCCATAAAATCACCTCTTTTTATATGCTATACCCTGATAAATAATCTTCATTTATCTATTATTTTTTCCTGTAACGTCTATCACGATTACTGCCAACTGATTCAATATAATCAGAAAGTCCTTTCAAAATATCCTTTGTTCTGCTTTCTTTTAACCCTAACAATTCGCAGAAATCCCTAATTCCATATTCCTTTTCTTCTTCCATAAAAGCAAGAATTTTATCATACTGCATTTGCGTTTTTTTCGTCACTTTTTTATCGCCGCTTTTTATCGCCGCTTTTTTATCGCCGCTTTTTATCGCCGCTTTTTTATCGCCGCTTTTTTTGAAAGATAGTGTCAGCACCGTTCTATCCGGATCAAATCTCTCCTCAATCACCGGTTCTTCCCAGCCTTCATCTTCCCAAACATTAAAGATATTCGGTACACCGCTTCCGGCACGTTCACCGATGTTGATAAGATTAAACATTTTCATAAGTGCTTTGTTTCGCGGGTCAGACTCACCACCAATACGCATCTGTTTTTTGCCAGTTCTGACATAACCAGGATTTGCAAAAATCAGCTTGTCCGGTTCTTTACGGATAACAACACCACGCAATCCATGATAATCCGCATTAATCAGGCAGTTTGCCAATGCTTCACGAAGTGCCTTATGCACTGGTGTATCATCAACACGCTCTCCACCGGACATTTTAAATGGTACTTTTACGTCTTTAATGATTTTATTGTAAACTCTAAAATAGAAATCGCACACATTTCCAGACCATTCACCGGAACTGGACTGTAATCTATCACTCCAACGTGTTGTCGGATCTAATTCTTCTCTGTAATCCAAGAAATACTCAGGGAAATGGCGGACAATATTGTACTCGTCACCAAACATCAACATACCTGCTGCCGTAGGATGTAATTGTCCGTCTTCATCAGATATTGCAGCTGCGCCTATACTTCTTAGATACTCATGGTCGTTCAATCGTTCAAAAGGATGTCCCTCTTTCAATGAACGATGGCTGTTACGATATCCATGAATGGTATCATAATTCAAATCCTCCATAGGAACCTTGTCCAACACTTCCATATCCATAGTACGCTCGGTCTGGTCGCGAAGCATTGTCTTTACCTGCAGTCTGGTACAATGATAATCTCCCTCATAATTACGACGGAATGTACCATTAAAAATGTCATTATTGATGTAAACCGGCTTCTGCTCACGCTTCGCCATAGGTACATAAATGACCATAATGACATCTTTATTTTCTCCAACTTCATATGTCTGCACATCATCTTCCGACAAAAGGTTAATACTTACCTTTTTAGGATTGTTCATATTATCCCAAAGTTCCTTGCGGAGCTTGGATGCATTCTGAAGACCGGTAGTTCTCCAACTGCCATCTTTATTTTCTTTAACACCCAGAATAATAACTCCACCATAGCAATTAGCAAATGAAGAATAGGTATCCCACAATGAAACCGGCAAGCCACCGTCTGCTTTTTTCACTTCTCTTCTGTTGTCTTCTCTGTACTCATCAAATTGTGAAAGGTCAAAAACTTCTGTCATATTCCGCCGCCTCCTGTTTTCAAATTTGGGAATTGCCTTTTCTAAACTGATAACAAAAATAACTGCATCATAATAAAAATATCATTTTTGCTTTTGCTATCTGTGCAATTCTTATACCTTCTCTAAAGAGGAACTGTCTATCATCATAAAATGATCTGGATGTATTTCCTGCTGTAGAAAATGTTTCACAAGTCATTCCTGAAGTAACTAAATCGACACCATCTTCTGGAATATAAGGTAGAATTTGATCTTCAGTTACTTTTCTTATATCTGAATGAATTACATGAACTTCTGGATGATTCGCCTTGTATGTGTCAACACAGCTCTTAATATATTCAATGGCAATTTTTGTATCAAAACCAGCTACATGCATTCCTGTACATATTCCTCCCGGGCCGCTAAAACAATCTATATGTGTAAAAGCCATTATTCTTCCTCCTGTATAAAACCTAAAGATGCAAAATCAATTGAATTCTTTTTACAATATTCAGCTATTCTCTTTAATGCTTTATAATTCGGTTTAGATTTTCCAGTTTCCCACCTATTCACAGTAGAAAATGATACCCCTATTTCTTTCGCAAAATCAGTTTGACTTAACAAACATTTCCGACGTAAATTCTTAATTTCATCTGCAAATTTCATGTGATTACTCCTCATTTCATAAGTATAGCATTATTATAGCATTTATAATTCATCCTATCAATGCTTTTTCTATGTAAGAACTTCTCCAGCATATTCATTCCGCCGATTGTAAACTATCTCATGAATTCATATGCCTTTTTCAGCTTCTCCCGAAACCTTGAATTCTCCCGTTTCAATTCTTGGTTCTCAGCCTTCAGGTTTCCATTCTCATAGGTCAAATCCAATATTCTTTCAAAATATTCATGCTCCCGTTCACTCGCCGAAGTATCTTTGAAATAATCTTTTTTGCCCAATATGCTCTTGGAATCCATCCTGCCATTGTGATATATCCCTGCTCCGCAAGTTCCATATTCATTGTCTTAACCAACTTGTAAGCATAGGACTTGGAACAATCCAGTTCCTTAGCCACATCATCCGCACCCATCATATATTGATAGTTCGCCATATATTTATCCTCCCTTCTCGTCCAATCGAATATTACAGTTTTTGCATTAAATAAATGTATGTTTTTCGTAATTATTTTGTCTATGAAAACAGGAGGTTATTTATGGGCGATGGAAAGAAATTAAAAGAGTACCTTGATGAAAAAGGTACAAATGTACGCAGAATTGCAAAAGAAACCGGCATTAGTGCCACCACGTTATACACGATTATTCAAAAAGATTCCAATATCCGCTTTGACTTTGCTCTCCGACTTTTGAAAAACTCTCTCTATCCACTTATGTACCTATTCGGTAAAAATAGTATGCCGGATGTGGATAATCTTTTGACTTCCTTTTATCAGTTGGATGATGAAGCAAGGAAAGAAGTGGTCGAAACGATACAGTTTAAATTGCAGTACCACAGAGATAAAGATAGGGCAGAACAGATAAAACAAATTAAAGGTTGGTAAGAAAAAAGCTCCGTTGAATAGCAAAATTCAACGGAGTTTTTCTTTTTGGCACCATTTTGGCACCACTCACACCCATCTTCATTATTATCGCATCTAAAAAGGGTTCCGGAGGAATCTCCGAAACCCTTGAATTTACTGAATAATATTTAATTACTCGATAATTGTTGCAACTCTTCCTGAACCTACTGTTCTACCACCTTCACGGATAGCGAATGTAAGACCCTGTTCCATAGCGATTGGATGGATGAGTTCGATTGTCATTTCTACGTTATCACCAGGCATGCACATTTCTGTTCCGGCTGGAAGTTCGCAAACACCTGTTACGTCTGTTGTTCTGAAGTAGAACTGTGGACGATAGTTGTTGAAGAATGGAGTATGACGTCCACCTTCATCTTTTGTTAAAACGTAAACCTGAGCAGTAAATTTTCTATGACATGTAACTGTACCTGGTTTTGCAAGTACCTGTCCACGAACGATCTGATCACGGTTAACACCACGGAGAAGAGCTCCGATGTTATCACCAGCCATAGCTTCATCAAGCTGTTTTCTGAACATTTCGATACCAGTAACAACTGTCTTAAGAACATCTTCCTTAACACCAAGGATTTCAAGTTCATCATTAAGGTGAAGTGTTCCTCTTTCTACTCTACCTGTAGCAACAGTACCACGACCTGTGATTGTGAATACGTCTTCTACTGGCATAAGGAATGGCTTATCTGTATCTCTTACAGGATCTGGGATATATTCATCAACTGTGTGCATAAGTTCAAGAATCTTATCACCCCATTCACTGAAAGGATCTTCAAGTGCTTTAAGAGCTGAACCCTTAATGATTGGACAACCTGTGAATCCATATTCTTCAAGCTGTTCTGTAACTTCCATTTCAACTAATTCGATAAGTTCTTCATCATCAACCATATCGCACTTGTTAAGGAATACAACGATATATGGAACACCAACCTGACGAGCAAGAAGGATATGTTCCTTTGTCTGTGCCATAACACCATCAGTAGCAGCAACAACGAGGATAGCGCCATCCATCTGAGCAGCACCAGTGATCATGTTCTTTACATAGTCAGCATGGCCTGGGCAGTCAACGTGTGCATAATGTCTTCTCTCTGTCTCATATTCAACGTGAGCAGTAGAAATTGTGATTCCTCTTTCTCTTTCTTCTGGAGCCTTATCGATATTTTCGAATGCAACAGCTTCACCTGTACCAAGTCTAGCATTAAGAGTCTTAGTGATAGCAGCTGTTAAAGTTGTTTTACCATGGTCAACGTGTCCGATTGTACCAATGTTACAATGTGGTTTAGTTCTTTCAAATTTAGCTTTAGCCATTTTAAAAAAATCCTCCTTAAATTTTCCCTCTTCCGGGTTGTCTTTTTTTATAAGCTTTTTTAATTATATTTCATAAAAGAAATTTTTTCAATATTTATTTTGCTCTTGCAGCGATTACTTTATCCTGTACGTTCTTAGGTACCTGCTCATATTTCTGGAAGAACATTGAGTAGTTACCACGACCCTGTGTAGATGAACGGAGTTCTGTTGAATATCCGAACATTTCAGCAAGTGGAACTAATGCTGTTACCATCTTACCGCCACCGATGTCATCCATGCTCTGGATCTGTCCACGCTTAGCATTTAAGCTTCCGATTACATCGCCCATATATTCTTCAGGCATTGTAACTTCAACTTTCATGATAGGCTCAAGGAGAACAGGATTAGCCTTCTGCATAGCTTCCTTGAATGCCATAGATCCGGCAATGTGGAATGCCATTTCTGATGAATCGACTTCATGGTAAGAACCATCGTATACGTTAGCTGATACACCAAGTACAGGGAAACCTGCAAGGATACCTGCTTTAGTAGCTTCTTCGATACCTTCTCCAACAGATGGGATGTATTCCTTAGGAATAGCACCACCTACTACAGTAGATACGAACTTGAATGTTTCTTCACCGTTTGGATCCATAGGCTCAAATTTAACTTTACAGTGTCCGTACTGTCCACGACCACCTGACTGTTTAGCATACTTGCTATCAACATCAACAGGTTTTGTGATTGTTTCCTTATATGCTACCTGTGGGGCACCTACGTTAGCTTCAACCTTAAATTCACGAAGAAGACGGTCTACGATAACTTCAAGATGTAACTCACCCATTCCGGCAATAATTGTCTGACCTGTTTCCTGATCTGTATGAGCTTTGAATGTTGGATCTTCTTCAGCAAGTTTTGCTAAAGCTTCACCCATCTTACCCTGATCGTTCTTTGTCTTAGGCTCGATTGCGAGCTCGATAACAGGTTCTGGGAATTCCATAGATTCAAGGATTACAGGATGCTGTTCATCACAGATTGTATCACCGGTTGTTGTAAATTTGAAACCTACAGCAGCAGCGATATCTCCTGAATACACTTTATCTATTTCTGTACGCTTATTGGCATGCATCTGTACGATACGTCCAATACGTTCTTTTTTATCCTTTGATGCATTTAATACATATGAACCTGAGTTACATGTACCAGAGTATACTCTGAAGAATGCAAGCTTACCAACGAATGGGTCAGCCATAATCTTAAATGCTAAAGCAGCAAATGGAGCGTCATCTGAAGATGGTCTTGTTACTTCATTGCCTTCCATATCTGTACCTGTGATATCAGGAACGTCTGTTGGAGCTGGCATGTATTCAATAACACCGTCTAATAACTTCTGAACACCCTTGTTCTTGTATGCTGAACCACAGAATACAGGAACTGCTTCACTGGCAATTGTTCCCCTACGGAGAACTGCCTTTAACTGCTCTTTAGAAGGAGTCTCTCCCTCAAGATACATCATCATTAAATCATCATCTAATTCGCAGATTTTCTCAACGAGGTTATCTCTCCATTTATTTGCAAGGTCTTTTAAGTCATCAGGAATTGCTGTAATCTCGATGTCTTCACCCTTGTCATCTTTGTAATAATAAGCTTCCATCTCAAATAAGTCGATTAAGCCCTTAAAATCATCTTCCTGTCCAATTGGAATCTGTACAGGAATTGCATTCTTTCCAAGACGATCAATGATTGTCTGAACAGAATAGAAAAAGTCTGCACCCATTTTATCCATCTTATTGATGAATGCCATACGAGGTACATTGTAGGTATCAGCCTGTCTCCAAACGTTCTCAGACTGAGGTTCTACACCTGCCTTAGCATCGAATACACCTACTGCGCCATCAAGAACTCTGAGTGAACGTTCAACTTCAACTGTAAAGTCTACGTGGCCCGGAGTATCAATGATGTTGATACGATGTTCTAACGCACCTGGCATTGGTTTATGATGATCCTCTAAAGTCCAATGGCATGTTGTAGCAGCAGATGTGATTGTAATACCACGTTCCTGTTCCTGTTCCATCCAGTCCATTGTAGCTGTTCCTTCATGAGTATCACCAATCTTATAGTTAACACCGGTATAATATAAGATACGCTCTGTTAATGTTGTCTTACCAGCATCAATATGAGCCATAATACCGATATTTCTGGTTCTCTCTAATGGATATTCTCTTCCAGCCAAGGTATTTTCCTCCTTATTTTGGTTAGTAATTCCGCAGCGGAAAGTTACGCTGCAGAATATGTTTCATAAAAATTAGAATCTGTAATGTGCGAAAGCCTTGTTTGCTTCTGCCATTTTGTGCATATCTTCTTTTCTCTTTACTGATGCACCTGTATTGTTAGATGCATCCATAATTTCGCCGGCAAGTCTTTCTTCCATAGTCTTCTCGCCTCTTGCGCGTGAGAAAGTTGTCAACCAACGAAGTCCGAGAGCCTGTCTTCTCTCTGCTCTTACTTCGATAGGTACCTGGTAAGTAGCACCACCAATACGTCTTGCTTTAACTTCAAGTACTGGCATTACATTGTTCATAGCTTCTTCAAATACCTCGAGAGCTGGCTTACCTGATTTTTCTTCAACTTTATTGAATGCTCCATATACAATCTTCTGAGCTGTAGATTTCTTACCGTCTAACATAATATTGTTGATAAGTTTTGTTACAACCTTGCTGTTGTACATTGGATCTGCTAATACATCTCTATGCTGAGTATGTCCTTTACGTGGCACGGTTCTTCCCTCCTTAACATAATTTAATTAATTCATAGGTACTCACATGTGTCTATGTGTTCGCGCTCGGTATATCTTATGTCCTGCAACCTACAGGAAATATATCTATCCGGCACTTAAACCAATCTGACAATTAAGTGAATATTATTTTGCGTCTTTAGGTCTCTTAGCGCCGTATTTCGAACGCGCCTGTCTTCTCTTAGCAACACCTGCTGTATCGAGTGTTCCTCTTACGATATGATATCTTGTACCTGGTAAGTCTTTTACCCTACCACCTCTTACAAGAACAACACTATGTTCCTGAAGGTTATGTCCTTCACCTGGAATGTAGCTTGTTACTTCAATACCGTTAGAAAGACGAACTCTGGCAATTTTTCTAAGAGCTGAGTTAGGTTTCTTAGGGGTCTTAGTCTTAACTGCTGTACAAACACCTCTCTTCTGTGGAGAAGCTGTATCGATAGCTTTCTTCTGAAGTGAGTTGTAACTCTTTAAAAGAGCTGGAGCTGTTGACTTCTTAACAGATGTCTGTCTTCCCTTTCTTACTAACTGGTTAAATGTAGGCATTCTTTTTCACCTCCTGATAAATAAATTTCCTTGGTTGCGAATCTGATTATTCAAATTCTCTCATTTGCGCACAAAAATAAGCCATGCTACATTGCACGCACGGCTTATTATAAATGTTAATTTATCTGTTGTCAACAGGTAAATTTATATGATTTAAAGTTTTATTCTTCTGTATTAACTTCTTCTGTGGTTTCTTCTGCTGCATTATCTGTGCTTTCTACAGTTTCTGCTGTTTCTTCAGGTGAATTGTCTGTTTTTTCAGCAATGTCTTCACCTTCAAAATCTTCCTCAAAAGAAAGTTCTTCTTCACTGCTCTCATCAGAGTCAAGTCTTACATCTCTGTATCTCTTCATACCTGTACCTGCAGGAATAAGTTTACCGATAAGAACGTTTTCCTTAAGACCGATAAGTGGGTCTACCTTGCCGTTAATTGCTGCTTCGGTAAGAACCTTTGTTGTTTCCTGGAAAGATGCAGCTGAAAGGAATGAGTTGGTAGCAAGAGCTGCCTTTGTAATACCTAACATAATCTGTGTTCCTTCTGCAGGTTCAAGCTTCTGTTCAGCAAGTTTTTCGTTCATTTCATTGAAGTCAAGTACGTCAACTGTTACTCCTGAAAGATATTCAGAATCACCAGGATTTTCGATTTTAATCTTCTTGAGCATCTGTCTTACAATTACTTCAATATGCTTATCGTTAATTTCAACACCCTGAAGTCTGTATACACGCTGTACTTCACGAAGCATATAATCCTGAACCGCTCTTACACCCTTAATCTTAAGGATATCATGTGGGTTAACACTACCTTCTGTAAGCTCATCACCGGCTTCAAGTACCTGTCCATCAACAATCTTAATTCTTGAACCATAAGGTATAAGATAATTCTTAACATTACCTGTCATTGGATCTGTGACAACAACTTCACGTTTCTTCTTAGTATCAACAATCTTGGCAACGCCACCGAATTCTGCAATAATTGCAAGTCCCTTTGGCTTTCTTGCTTCAAAAAGTTCTTCTACTCTAGGAAGACCCTGTGTGATATCATCACCGGCAACACCACCGGCATGGAATGTTCTCATGGTAAGCTGTGTACCAGGTTCACCGATTGACTGGGCAGCAATGATACCGACTGCTTCACCGACCTGTACCTGTTGTCCTGTTGCCATATTGGCACCATAACATTTAGCACAAACACCAAGGTGTGACTTACATGAAAGAACTGTTCTTATCTTAACTTCTTTAAGTCCGAGCTTTTCAATAATTTCTGCTCTCTTAGGAGTAATCATATGATTCTTCTTAATGAGGATTTCCCCGGTTTCAGGGTCTACGATATCTTCAGCAAGATATCTTCCTGTGATTCTATCCTTCAATCCTTCAATTACTTCCTGGCCTTCCATAAATGCTTTAACTACCATTCCCGGAATTTCTTTGCCTTCTGAGCAGTCAACTTCTCTGATAATAAGCTCCTGGGATACGTCAACAAGACGTCTCGTGAGGTATCCTGAATCGGCTGTTCTTAATGCGGTATCTGAAAGACCCTTTCTGGCACCATGGGCAGAAATGAAATATTCCAGAACATCAAGACCTTCACGGAAGTTTGACTTGATTGGAAGTTCGATAGTTCTACCTGATGTATCTGCCATGAGTCCACGCATACCTGCTAACTGCTTAATCTGCTGGTTAGAACCACGGGCACCTGAGTCAGCCATCATAAAGATGTTGTTATACTTGTCAAGTCCGGAAATAAGTGCATCAGTAAGTTTCGCATCGGTATCAAACCATGTTGCTACTACTTCTTTATATCTTTCTTCTTCAGTAATAAGACCTCTTCTGAAGTTCTTCATAATCTTATCAACTGTTGCCTCAGCTGCTGCAAGCATATCTTTCTTCTGTGCAGGAACTGTCATATCTGAAATTGATACTGTCATGGATGCTCTTGTAGAATACTTGTAACCTGTTGACTTAATAAGGTCAAGTACTTCAGCTGTCTTTGTGGCACCATGTGTATTAATTACTTTTTCAAGTATCTTCTTTAATTCTTTCTTTCTTACAAGGAAATCAACTTCAAGCTTACATTCATTTTCAGGAATACTTCTGTCTATAAATCCAAGATCCTGAGGAATGATTTCATTAAAGAGGAATCTTCCTAATGTAGAGTTAATAACATCACTCTTAACTGTTCCGTCTTCCAATGTCTTAGTTACTCTTACATTGATTTTTGAATGTAATGTAATAATTCCGTTCTCATAAGCAAGAATTGCTTCATTAACGCTCTTGAATGATTTGCCTTCTCCAAGCGCTCCCGGTCTTTCCTGTGTAAGGTAATAGATACCGAGAACCATATCCTGTGAAGGAACGGCTACAGGACCACCATCTGATGGTTTTAAGAGGTTATTAGGCGAGAGAAGAAGGAATCTGCACTCTGCCTGTGCTTCTACTGACAATGGAAGATGTACCGCCATCTGGTCACCGTCGAAATCGGCGTTGAACGCTGTACATACAAGTGGATGAAGCTTAATAGCCTTACCCTCTACAAGTATTGGTTCAAATGCCTGAATACCAAGTCTATGGAGTGTAGGAGCACGGTTAAGCATAACCGGATGTTCTTTAATTACATCCTCTAATACATCCCATACTTCTGTCTCTAACTTTTCAACTTTTTTCTTAGCACCCTTTACATTTGGGCAATAACCGCTTGATACAAGTTCTTTCATAACGAATGGTTTGAAAAGTTCGATTGCCATTTCTTTTGGAAGACCACACTGGTAAATCTTAAGTTCCGGTCCTACTACGATAACCGAACGTCCAGAGTAGTCAACACGCTTACCAAGAAGATTCTGACGGAAACGGCCCTGTTTACCTTTTAACATATCTGATAAAGACTTAAGTGCTCTGTTACCCGGTCCTGTTACGGGACGTCCTCTTCTACCGTTATCAATCAATGCATCAACTGCTTCCTGAAGCATTCTTTTTTCATTACGGATAATGATTTCAGGTGCTCCAAGTTCCATAAGTCTTGCAAGACGGTTATTTCTGTTGATAATTCTTCTATATAAATCATTTAAGTCTGATGTTGCGAATCTGCCGCCATCCAGCTGAACCATAGGTCTTAAATCCGGTGGTATTACCGGAATGACATCAAGTATCATCCATTCAGGCTTATTTCCTGATTCCCTGAATGCCTCAACAACTTCAAGTCTCTTAACGATTCTTGCTTTTTTCTGTCCTGAAGCATCCTTCAGTTCAGCTTTTAATTCAGCTGAATCTTTATCAAGGTCGATATTGTGGAGTAATTCCTTAATTGATTCCGCACCCATACCTACTCTGAATGCAGAACCCCATTTTTCGTATGCTGCCGCATATTCCTGCTCTGATAATATCTGTTTAAAAGATAAATCCGTATCACCTGCATCAAGAACTATATATGATGCAAAATATAATACTTTTTCAAGTACTCTTGGTGAAAGGTCAAGAATAAGTCCCATACGGCTTGGTATTCCTTTAAAATACCATATATGTGATACAGGAGCTGCAAGGCTTATATGTCCCATACGCTCTCTACGAACGCTTGCCTTTGTAACTTCTACGCCACAACGGTCACAGACAATTCCTTTATATCTGATTTTTTTGTACTTACCGCAGTAACATTCCCAGTCTTTACTTGGTCCAAATATCTTCTCACAGAACAGTCCGTCCCTTTCAGGTTTTAATGTTCTGTAGTTGATTGTTTCCGGCTTAATAACCTCTCCGTGAGACCACTCCAGAATTTTTTCAGGGGATGCAAGACCAATCTTAATTGAATCGAATGTTATCGGCTGATATGTTTCGTTATTAGTATTTTCTGGCATAACTAATCTCCCTTCTATTCTTCACTGTCGAATGCTGAATCATCGAAATCTGCTATATCTGATGTGTCTTCTTCAACATCAGAAAGTTCTCCGTCAACGAATTCCTGTTTCTGATATCCGAAGTCACCGAATGCTTCTTCATATCCATATGCTTTATTATCACTCATAAGGTCTTCATGTGAAGTATCAGACTCTGCGTAGCCGATATTTTCTTTAATATCAACTTCTTCGCCGTTCTCATCAAGAACCTTAACATCAAGTGCAAGTGATCTTAATTCTTCAAGAAGTACCTTGAAGGATTCAGGAATACCCGGTTCAGGAATATTATCACCTTTGATAATTGCTTCGTATGTCTTAACACGTCCTACAACGTCATCTGACTTAACTGTAAGGATTTCCTGAAGCGTATATGAAGCACCATATGCTTCAAGAGCCCAAACTTCCATTTCACCGAAACGCTGTCCACCAAATTGTGCTTTACCACCAAGTGGCTGCTGTGTAACAAGTGAGTAAGGACCGGTCGAACGTGCATGAATCTTATCATCAACAAGATGATGAAGCTTAAGGTAATGCATGTGTCCGATTGTAACAGGGCTGTCAAAATATTCTCCTGTTCTACCATCTCTCAATCTTACTTTACCATCTCTTGAAATAGGAACGCCTTTCCATTCTGCTCTATGGTCAAGGTGTTCACCAAGATATTCCATAAGTTCTTCATTTATCTTGCCGTCCCATTTTTCCTTGAATTCATCCCATTCAAGATTTACATAATCGTTGGCAAGATCAAGTGTATCCATAATATCTTTTTCGTTAGCACCGTCAAATACAGGTGTTGATATCTTAAATCCAAGTGCTCTCGCTGCAAGGCTTAAGTGAATCTCAAGAACCTGACCGATATTCATACGTGATGGTACACCAAGAGGATTAAGAACGATGTCAAGAGGTCGTCCATTTGGAAGATATGGCATATCTTCTACAGGTAAAATTCTTGAAACGACACCCTTGTTACCATGACGTCCGGCCATCTTATCACCTACAGAAATCTTTCTCTTCTGTGCGATGTAGATACGAACCGACTGATTAACGCCCGGATTGAGGTCATCCCCGTTCTCTCTTGTAAATACCTTAGCATCAACTATAACACCATACTCTCCGTGAGGAACTCTGAGTGAAGTATCTCTTACCTCTCTTGCCTTCTCACCAAAAATGGCTCTTAAAAGTCTCTCTTCGGCTGTAAGCTCTGTCTCACCCTTAGGTGTAACTTTACCTACAAGAATATCTCCGGCACGGACTTCTGCACCAATTCTTATAATACCTCTTTCATCAAGGTCTTTAAGTGCATCTTCACCAACGCCCGGAACTTCTCTTGTTATCTCTTCAGGTCCAAGCTTGGTATCTCTTGCTTCTGCTTCGTATTCTTCTATATGAACTGATGTATAGACATCATCTCTTACAAGTCTTTCACTTAATAAAACAGCATCCTCGTAGTTGTAACCTTCCCATGTCATGAATCCGATGAGAGGGTTCTTACCTAATGCGATTTCACCATTAGAAGTTGATGGACCGTCCGCAATTACATCGCCTGCTTCAACTCTGTCTCCCTTTGTAACGATTGGCTTCTGGTTATAACAGTTGCTCTGGTTACTTCTTGCGAATTTGGTAAGCTGGTATGAATGTCTGTTTCCGTCATCCTCAAGAATAACAATTTCTGTTGATGTGGCTCTGTCAACAAGACCGCCTTTTTCCGCTACTACACAGGCACCTGAGTCAACGGCTGTCTTATATTCCATACCTGTTCCTACTACTGCTGAATCAGTTGTAAGAAGAGGTACCGCCTGACGCTGCATGTTAGATCCCATAAGTGCTCGGTTAGCATCGTCGTTCTGGAGGAAAGGAATCATTGAAGTAGCAACTGAGAATACCATCTTAGGAGATACGTCCATAAGGTCTATCTTGCTCTTTTCAAATTCCGAGGTTTCCTCTCTGTAACGGCCTGATACGCTGTTCTTAACGAAATATCCGTTCTCGTCAAGTTCTGCATTAGCCTGTGCTACATAATAATTATCTTCTTCATCGGCAGTAAGGTATCTTACTTCCTCTGTTACTCTTGGGTTCTTAGGATCTGTCTTATCTACAACACGGTATGGGGCTTCTACAAATCCGTACTCATTAATTCTTGCGTATGTAGCAAGTGAGTTGATAAGACCAATGTTAGGTCCTTCAGGTGTCTCAATAGGGCACATTCTGCCATAATGTGTATAATGAACATCTCGAACCTCAAATCCGGCACGATCTCTTGAAAGTCCGCCAGGTCCGAGTGCTGAAAGACGTCTCTTATGTGTAATTTCACTAAGAGGGTTATTCTGATCCATAAACTGTGACAACTGCGAACTTCCAAAAAATTCCTTAACCGCAGCTGTTACAGGCTTGATATTAATTAAAGTCTGTGGTGATGCTCCTTCAACGTCCTGAGTTGTCATTCTTTCCCTAACAACTCTTTCCATTCTTGAAAGACCGATTCTGTACTGGTTCTGTAACAATTCACCTACAGCTCTGATACGTCTGTTTCCAAGATGATCGATATCATCCTTTGTTCCAACGCCATATTCAAGATGTATATTGTAATTAATAGAAGCAATAATATCATCAACGGTAATATGCTTTGGTACAAGATCACTTGCGTTCTTCTTAATAGCTTCCTTGATATCATCAAGTGATGTATTTTCTTCAAGGATTGTCTTTAATACAGGATAGTATACTGCTTCATGGATACCAAGAGACTTAGCCTCTTCCTCTGTGATATCTACATGTTTTGTAATATCAACCATCATATTAGAAAGCACTTTTACTTTTCTTTCTTCAACAGCAAGCCATACATAAGGTACTGCCGCATTCTGGATAGCAAGGGCAGAATCCTTTGTAAGTGTATCTCCGGCTGATGCAATAATTTCTCCTGTGGTAACATCCACAACATCCTCTGCGAGCTTGTGTCCCCAGATTCTGTTTCTGAAATTAAGTTTCTTGTTAAATTTATAGCGGCCTACCTTAGCAAGGTCGTATCTTCTTGGGTCAAAGAACATTGCATTGATAAGGCTCTCTGCACTATCAACCGAAAGAGGTTCACCCGGACGGATTTTTTTGTATAACTCTAAGAGACCCTCTTCATAACCGCCATTAGGGCTCTTCTCTGTTACTGAAGGATCTTTTGCTATACTTGCTTCAATTTTAGGTTCATCCCCGAAAAGTTCACGAATCTGTGCATTGGTTCCGAAACCAAGTGCTCTTATAAGAACTGTAACAGGTACCTTTCTTGTTCTATCTACACGCACGGAAAATACATCATTGGAGTCTGTTTCATACTCTAACCATGCACCTCTGTTAGGTATAACGGTACATGAATATAATGTTTTACCAATCTTATCATGACCTATTTCATAATAGATTCCCGGAGAACGGACTAACTGGCTTACAATTACTCGCTCTGCACCATTAATAACGAAGGTTCCTGTTGCTGTCATTAATGGAAGATCTCCCATGAAAATGTCATGTTCTTTAATCTCGTCTGTTTCTTTGTTATAAAGTCTTACTTTAACTTTGAGAGGAGCTGCGTATGTTGCATCTCTTTCTTTACATTCTTCAATAGAATACTTCTTATCGTCTTCACATAACATAAAGTCTACAAATTCAAGGCTAAGGTGACCACTGTAATCTGTAATAGGCGATATATCTTCAAAAACTTCTTTGAGTCCATCCTCTAAGAACCACTTATATGAATTCTTCTGAACTTCAATAAGATTAGGCATATCAAGAACTTCTTTCTGTCTTGAGTAACTCATTCTGACGTTCTTGCCAAATTTCTTAGGACGTAATCTGTTTTTTTCCATTGACGTTTACCCCTGCGCTTTCTATAATTTTCTTTTGCCTATGTGTTGAGCATAAGTCTACACAATAAAGCATTGTCCATAATAGCATATATGTAAATCCCTGTCAACAACTTTTTTAATAATATCTCCGGTCGTTGGCATTAAAAAAAGAGTGCCACTTTCGTGACACTCTTTTGTCTACAAGTATAAATTACATTATTTGATTGTAGCTTTAGCGCCTGCTTCTTCAAGTTTCTTCTTGATGTCTTCAGCTTCTTCTTTGCTAACGCCTTCTTTAACAACCTTAGGAGCTGCTGTAACAAGATCCTTAGCTTCTTTAAGTCCAAGACCTGTGATTTCACGAACAACTTTGATTACTGGAACACCAGAACCTTCTGTAAGTTCTACATCAAATTCTGTCTTTTCTTCTTCAGCTGCTGCACCTGCGCCTGCTGCTGCAACTACAACGCCTGCTGCTGCAGATACGCCGAATTCTTCTTCACATGCTTTTACAAGATCGTTTAATTCTAATACTGTTAATCCTTTAATAACTTCAATGATTTCCTGAGTTGTCATTTTAAATATCCTCCATTAATTTGTTTTTTAATTTCTTAGTAATTATGCTTCTGCTTCGTTCTTTTCAGCAATCTGCTTAATAACACGAGCGAAGTTTGTAACTGGTGACTGAATACTTCCAAGGAATTTTGAAAGGAGTTCTTCTCTTGATGGGATAGTAGCAATTACCTGGATACCTTTCTCATCATAATATGTTCCTTCAACAACACCTGATTTAAGCTGTAATGCATCAGCAGTCTTAGCAAATCCGAAAAGGATTCTTGCAGGAGCTGTTGCATCTTCCTTAGAAATAGCGATTGCTGTAGGACCTTCAAGGTCTGGTACAAGTGCTTCAAATTCTGTACCGGCAACAGCACGTTTAATCATTGTATTCTTATAAACCTTATATATAACGCCTGCTTCTCTCATTTTCTTACGAAGAGCTGTATCCTGCTCAACTGTAAGTCCACGGTAGTCTGCAAGAACTGCTGACTTAGCACCGTTAAGGCATTCAATGATTTCATCAACTATAGGCTTCTTAATCTCAACCTTTGCCATGAGTAATTTTCCTCCTTGTAGAATTAATATAAAAAATGCCTCCCGCAGACCGGGAGACATTAAAAAGTCATGTGCTTAAAATTCTCCTCGGCAGGCGTACTGACTTATGCCTTACGGCACCTGCTGTCTACGGTAGGGACTTATACAAGTCCAACAGATGATATGTTACCATCTGAATATTATTTTGTCAAGCAAATTTATGCAAGATACTTTGTTGTATCAACCTTAACGCCAGGACCCATTGTAGATGTAAGAGTAATGTTCTTAATATACTGTCCTTTTAATGCTGAAGGTTTAGCTTTAACGATTGCATCCATAATAGCCTTGAAGTTGTCTGCAAGCATCTCTTCTGTGAAAGATACTTTACCAACTGTAACATGCACGATGTTAGTCTTGTCAAGTCTGTATTCAATCTTACCGGCTTTGATATCTGCTATTGCTTTTGTTACATCCATAGTAACTGTACCGGCTTTAGGGTTTGGCATTAAGCCCTTTGGTCCGAGTACTCTACCGAGACGACCAACAACACCCATCATATCAGGTGTAGCTACAACAACGTCGAAGTCAAACCATCCTTCGTTCTGAATCTTTGGAATGAGTTCTTCGCCGCCTACGAAATCTGCTCCTGCTGCTTCTGCTTCTGTTGCCTTAGCGCCCTTAGCGAAAACAAGAACTCTTACTGTCTTACCTGTTCCGTGAGGAAGAACTACTGCACCACGAATCTGCTGCTCAGCATGACGTCCGTCACAACCTGTTCTGATATGTGCTTCTACTGTCTCATCAAATTTTGCTGTTGAAGCTTTCTTAACTAATGCTACGGCTTCTTCAGCGCTGTATGTTGCTGTGCGGTCTACTAATTTAGCCGCTTCAACGTATTTTTTGCCTCTTTTCATTTTAAAAAACCTCCTGGTGGTATTTGCGGGGTCTGCCCTCCCACAACTATTATCTGATGTCTGACATCAGACGCAGCTTAAATTATTCTTCTACTGTGATACCCATACTTCTTGCAGTACCGGCGATCATGCTCATAGCTGCTTCAACTGAAGCTGCATTTAAGTCAGGCATCTTCAATTCAGCGATCTTCTGGAGATCTGCTTTAGAAATCTTAGCAACCTTTGTCTTGTTAGGTACGCCTGAACCTGATTTAATGTTACATGCCTTCTTAAGAAGAACTGCTGCAGGTGGAGTCTTTGTAATGAAACTGAAACTTCTGTCTGCATAAACTGTAATTACAACAGGGACGACTGTATCTCCCATATCTGCTGTCTTTGCGTTGAACTGCTTTGTAAATTCAACGATGTTTACACCGTGCTGACCAAGTGCTGGACCAACTGGTGGAGCTGGTGTAGCTTTGCCGGCAGCAATCTGTAATTTGATATAACCTGTTACTTTCTTTGCCATCTTTGGCACCTCCTAAAATAATGTGGTGTTTGCGGGAATCACCCTCCCACGTAAGTCGTATAACCGACCAACTCCGGTTGCCCGGAATCTATTCGTCATAATGGTTCTGCCATTTACGAATTTTCATTAAATATGACGTATTTCTGTAAAGCCTAACTCAACAGGTGTCTCACGTCCAAACATATCTACTGTAATTGTAACAGTCTGTTTGTTGTCATTAATACTCTTGATCTCTCCGACAGTATTTTCCCATACCCCGGATATTGCCATAACAGTATCACCCAGTGAGTATTCAGCCGCAACCTTGCCAATGCTGATACCGAGGTTGTTCATCTCTTCATCTGTAAGCGGAACCGGCTTGGATCCCGGACCTACAAATCCCGTAACACCTCTTGTATTTCTTACAACATACCATGTGTCATCGTTCAGAATCATATGAATAAGTACATATCCAGGGAAGATTTTTTTCTGAACCTGTTTCTTAACACCATTCTTAATTTCTACTGCATCCTGTAAAGGAACGGAAACTTCAAGAATCTGATCTTCAAGGTGTCTGTTTTCGATTGTTTTCTCGATGTTAGCTTTAACTTTATTCTCGTAGCCTGAATATGTATGAACTACATACCAGCTAGCTCCTGATATTTCTTCTGACATCCAATCACCTTTTCCTATTTAACAAATATTTTATCGAAACCTGTTGATATAACAAAATCAAGTCCGAAAATTATAAGTCCGAGAACAACTGTGCAGACCAATACTGCAAGTGTCTGTCTTCCAAGTGACTGACGATTAGGCCAGATGATTTTCTTGAATTCTGCTTTCATTGAAGCAAAGAATCCAACCTTTTCAGACTTCTTTCTGCCTTTAGAAGTCTTCGCTGTTTTCATAGTTAATTCTTCAACAGTTACATCATCAATTGATGTGTTGTTAAGAATTTCCTTTTCAGAATCACCCATCGTAGTTACCTCTCAATACTAAAACTATTTTGTTTCCTTATGCATTGTGTGTGACTTACAGAATCTGCAATATTTCTTTGTTTCCATTCTGTCAGGATGAGTCTTCTTATCCTTTGTCATATTATAGTTACGCTGTTTGCATTCTGTACAAGCTAATGTAATTTTAACACGCATGACTTACACCTCCAAATTGTGCTGTTTATCTATTATTTTTGGGCATAAAAAAAAAGCCTTTACTTCCCATAGCTTACTCACTATATCATAGCTGTATTAACATAGTCAAGTCTTTTTTTCTAAAAAAAAATATGTAAAAAATATTATAAAATAAGATGACATTTTTTGTCTTATGTTCTATAATATATACGTAAAAATGGATTTTTGCAAGAGTTATTTTATCATACAGACAAGGAGGTGACTGTTATGATTAGCAATGTATATAACTACTACCTGTCCCAGTACGGCAATCTTTCCTACGGCAGGCATAATGTTCATAAAAAAAATGAGCTTCGTAATACCTATAACAGCATTGTGAAGCTTAACAGATCCAATCCTTTTTATGACATTGATTTATCGGAAGAATCCCAGAGATATGCAATTGACATTAAAGAGAACGCAAGGGCATTGTTTGATGTTACGGAAGATTTGACGGATGCCGGCAACGGCAATATGACATTCAGAAGCATTGCGGAATCGGATATGCCGGATAATGTTGAAGTTGAATATATTGGCGAGAACGTCCACGCCGGAAGTCCTGCAAAGTTTACAATCGGCGTCAGGAAATTAGCCACACCCCAGACTAATACAGGAGCTTATCTGCGCCAGAATGCCAGAAATCTTTTTACCGGCACTTATTCTTTTGACGTTAATATATCCTCCATTACATACGAACTTCAATTTGATGTCACAGATAAAGACACCAACCGCAGTGTGCAGGATAAGCTTGCACGTCTGATTAACAAGTCCAATATAGGTCTTAATGCACAGGTTCTTGTTAATGACAGCGGCCGTTCGGCACTGTCTGTTACTTCCAATATGACCGGTGTAGGTGACAGACCTGTTATTTTCAGGATTACGGATAACGATACCTCGGCTCTTTCAGGTGTGGTTGACGCTCTCGGGCTTGATAATACCACCCATTATCCGTCTAATGCGGTTTTTGAACTGAACGGCAATGAGAAGATTTCATCATCCAACGTTTTTACAGTGGATAAAAAATACGAGATTACCCTTAAAAAAGCCAATAACGAAGGGGAATATGCAACTATAGGACTTAAACAGAACCTTGATTCCATTATCGACAGCATCCACGAACTTGCGGACAGTTATAATCAGATATCACAACTGGCCAGAAGTGGCACAAGTTCAGGAAGCCGTCGTCTGGCAAATGATTTATCATACATTGCCACAACCCATAATGATGCTTTGAACTCCAACGGATTACATATTAATGAAAATGGATTTATAGAAATAGATGACGAATATTTACATTCCTCTTCTAATGATGAACTTTTAACGACACTTTCAAGTTTAGGCAGATTTAAATCTGACCTGCAGAAGAAAGCCAACGATATAATGATTAATCCAATGGAATATATAAGTAAATCAATTATCAGTTACAAAAACCCTGCGAGACCGACTGCAGATACATATACAACCTCAATATATTCAGGAATGATATATAATGGTTACTGTTGAATACCGCTGTTAATCACAGCGGTATTTTTATTTGCCGGTTTCTGACTTTATCTTATTTCTTGCCCGTGACAGCCTTTTTGACACGGCATTTTCTGTCGTATTCTCGTCTTTTGCTATCTGGCTGATACTTTTATTCTCTATATATCGTTTTTCTGCCGCTCTTTTCTCCGCGGGCGACAGGCAGTTAAAATTACTCCTTGCCGATTCTTCCTCCATGAAAAGTATTCTGTCATTGTTATTATAGTATTTTCCATAGAGGTCTTCGTCAAACTTTATGCTGTAGCTTTGTTCCCACTCCTTTTGATACTTTGTAAATACCTTATCCTTAATTTTTTCCACATAATCTTTTTGTTTTGTACCGTCAAGCTTGAAAAACCATTCGGAATGTTCGGTGATTTTGTAGAAAATCTCACTGGATATATCCTCTGCTACAGTTTCTTTTCCAAACTTTGCTTTTGCTTCTTTTATCACATTTTCTTTGCAATAATCGTAAAGTTCGCACATGTCTGCAAAAAAATAACCATTACCCAAAAGAACACCTCCTCCTTTACTTATTAAGTAGTAAACTATGTTCCATGGTAACGGTTGTTTTATATTTCAGGGATATATTTTCTCATTTCGTCCAGTCTGTTACTGTACTGGTGAAGTTTTTTAACTTTTTCGTAACCATTCAGGGCAATGTTTTTTCTTTCGTCTTCATGGCTGAGATAATATTCTGTCTTCTTTTGCAAATCCTCATAGGAATCGAATGTAACAAGGTCTATTCCGTCTTTAAAATACAGACCAAGCTCCGGCTGGTTATTGGTCATGCAGAAGCCTCCGCAGCTTAATATGTCAAACACCCTTAATGGGATACCTGTCCTGATGCTTTTTAAAGAAAGATTGAGATTAATTTTACTTCTGTTATATATAAGAGGTGCCTGGCTCCAATAGTCCACGGTTCCGTGTTTTTTTGCAAACCCAAATTCCGGTTCCATATCATCTGTAAATATATCGGTTCTGTAATTCTCCGATAATTTTGATATAATACTCTGTCGTTCAAGTCTTGCTATTTTGAATGAAAGAACCGTTGTTGAAAAAGTCAGTGCAAGCTTCTGGAAAGAATGTTCCGACTTATTAAGCACAAAATGTCTCTCTATCTCGGCAAGAATTTTACCGTCAAGAATGTCTTCTATCATATATTCGTTAATATTAACCTGCATTTTTAATGCCGCATCAAAATAACCTTTAAGGTAATCCGTCATATGGTCATATACTTCGTCGTACATGTTTTTCTTATACATGCTTCCCACAAAGGATATGTCATAATCGTATCCATCAGGAACCGCACCTCCTGTTATCTTGTCATTACGGACTGTATCCGCACACAGCGGCAGGTAATATACAGGTGCTCCCATATCTTTAAATTCAAGCTGGTTCCACAAATCAAATGTAAATATTATGTTGGATTTATTAAAAACCGCATCATTATACATAGCTGAAATAGGGCTGTCGCAGCACCATGCCACATATCGTATTCTTCTTTTTTCACATTCATTGGATATAAGAGGGAAAAAATTGACAGTCATCACAAGGTCATACTCTGCACGGTCAAACTGCTCACGCAAACTAAGGGCGAAAGGCTCATCACTTTCGTAATTAGCCATCTCGCCCGTTATTTCGTCTACAATATGTCCTCTTTGTTCAAGATTTTGTATAAGATCAAACTGATTATATGCTTTCCAGCGGTAAAATAATATTCTCATTTTTTCTTATCCATAAAATATGACTGTGATGAAATATTATTCATGCTCTTGTAGTAGTTACTTGCAACTTCCCTGTTTTTCTTTGCCTGATATACGTCTTTTCTGATTGAATTAAATCTGTTCCGTACAATTACATTGTTACGCTGTTCCGCAACCTGAAGTGCAAGGCTTAAATCCGTAATGGTTTTAATTTTAACCTGCAATGCGGCAATTTCCTGTTTATATCGGTCTTTATTGCCTTCTATCTGGTTTTTGATATTGTCATACAATATCTGGAAACCTGTGTCCAGCTTTTCAAGTTCATCAATAAGGGCAGCTTTACTGTCAACATTATCATTGAATGCTTCTTCGTCAAACTCTCCCTTATCTATGATTTCTTTCTGTGCTGCCGTAAGAGCTTCCAGCTGCTTTAATATATCAATTTTTTTATCAAGGCTCTCTGATAAAACCTGCAAATAATTAACTGCTTCGCTCATATAAATTCCCTTCTATTTTAACTTGGTCTGCCTGTCTGCATTACCTCTTTCCATGTGTCTCTCATACTTCTTAAATGAGTAAGGCACTCTTCAAGAATTTCTTTATCCTTATGAACGTTAGCTTCCACAAGCCTTCTTAAAATATATTCATAAACAACGTCAAAGTCCTTTGCCACAGGGTACTTGAAATCCAAGGAATTCCTGAACTCTTCTATTATTCTTGTTGCCTTAACGATATTGTTATGTGCTTTCTCAATATTTTTCTGGTCTATACCCATAATGGCAACATTAATAAATTTAATGGCACCTTCATAAAGCATAAGGGTCAGTTCTGCCGGAGAGGCTGTCATAACTTTATTTTTCTGATATATGTCATATCCTGACGCATTTGTCATATACAATTCCTCTTTTGCCTTTAATTACTTCCAAAAAGATTTGCAAGTGAATTTTGCTGTGACTGCAGTTTTGAAAGTGCCACCTCCATTGCTGAAAACTTCTTATAATATTTTTCTTCATAATCAGCAATTTTTTCTTCCCAGGTACTTACTTTATCCTTATAGTCACTGTATTGGCTTGCCATTTCCTTATCATTATAAATTGTAAGGGCACTGCTCAGATCCGTGCTTGCCATTTTATCATTTATAGCATTGTAAAGATTCTTTGATAACTCTGTGAAAAATTTAACTACCTTATCAGGATCGGATGAAATGGCCGCCATAAGTTTATCACTGTTTGATGAGGAAACCGCATCATCCTTATTACCATCGATATGGAAATTATTCCTTGTCTCATCTTTTGCGGTAAAATAACTCTGGGTTCCGATACCGAATGATGATAAAGTATAATCAGTTCCGTCAATAGTAACCTTGGTTCCGATAAGTGCATTCTTCATTGCAGATGTAAACCCGCTCAATGTGGAATCTTTTCTGAGAAGGGCAGTCTTAATCTTGTTTTCCCATTCTTCAATCTGTTTATCCGTCATTGCTTCTTTTTCATCAGATGTAAGTGGTTCATAACCTGATGCGGAATCTGCATAATAGAGAGTATCAAGATATGTAATCATCTCATTAAATTCTGAAAACATTTTCTTAATCTTGTCATACATTCCCTGTGTATCAACTGATGTAGTAATTACAACCGGATCATCTGTCTCAACTGTATTGCCTGCTGCATCCTGTGTAACAGATGTTGTTGTCTTCGTAGCGTTAATATTTATACCGTTAATTGAAAACGAGTTGGAATTATTCGTATATGTGGCACCGTTAAGCACGATAACCGAATCCTGTGCAGTTACCCTTGCTGCGTCATTTGAATTTGCAAGTGCTCCCGAATCATAAAGACCAACTATTTTCTTAGCCATTTCTATTTCGGCAGCTGCATTGTCCTGCAGTTCCTTGAGAGTCTCTCCGTTAATTCGGTCAACCTCTGCATTAAGAGCATCATCAGAATCAAGAAGTGCCTGCTTCTCGGAAATAGTCTTGTCATATTCTTCAAGCTTCTTATCCCCGTCAGCTATCTTTGTCTCAAGTTCGGTAACGGCATTTGTATAATCTGTTTCATTTTCATAATCATCTTTTGAAAGATTTTTCAGCTGTTCTTTTAATTTATTATTGGATTCTTCAAGAGTCTTTCTGTTATCTGTGGCTGTCTTTAAATCCTTTTCAACTGTTGTTCTGTAGGAATCCGCAGTAATCTTTTTGGCTTCGTATTTCTCGTTGACTTCTATAGAACTGTCATAATCAGCGGCAGATATTTTTCTGTACCGCTTCATATCTGATGTTTCGTTTCCGTTAAGATCTTTTACGGACATAAGTCCTAATTTGGCAAGTGCCTCAAGTCCTGCATCATCACCTGCAGTAACAGTGAATTCTCCGTCAAGTCCTGACTTTGTGGAGCTTAAATAAATACGTCCGGTATTATTATCGTAATTGGCATTGACACCTGCTGATTTGAACTTATCCATAAGGCTTCCGATTGTCATATCCGACGTAAACTTTACTGTATTGCCGTTGACAACTATGGTACCGTCAGATACTCCAAGGTCAGAAAGTTTGGTGCCTGTCTCAGGATTCTTTCCGTTTAACCGGAGTCTGCCGCCTGTAAGGTAGCCCGATGCTGCAAGCTGTTTTACGCTGAGAGTCTGTGAACCTACAACTGCAGAGCTTGATGCTGTTATTGCTGCCACTTCTGATCTTGATATGTATGTAGTCTTAACTCCGTATTCTCCTGATAATCTCATAGAAGATAATGTGCCTGAGTAAAATCCGTATACTTTTTTATTAACGTCACTCCATTTACTCATTATCCATTCCTGTTTCTGGAGCTGTTTATCATATTTCTGTTTCTTGATTGAATAAGCTGACACAAGTTCTTTTACCATTGAATCGGTATCAAGTCCTGATGCAATACCTGATAATCTTATTGCCATAAAACTTCCTCCTAACCTCTCTCGTCTAAAAACATTCCTGCAAGTTCCCATACCTTGGCAATCATGTCAAGTGTCTCTTCGGCAGGATATTCTTTAATAACTTTGTCCGATGTTTTATCAACTATTTTTATAGTAACTCTGTTGGTATCGTTATCATATCCGTACTCTGCAATAGTATTGGAATTGATTTTCTTGTTAATGTCCGATACCGCCTGCTTAACCGTACCTTCTGCAGGTACTCCTGATTTAACTGTTTCGGTATTGAATCCGTCAGTTTCAAAATCTGTTACTGCCTGGCTTCTGTCTGCCTGCACAGTTCTGACTGCGTCTGTGGTATAATCTATACCTGTCGTCTTAGTAATTCCGTTTAATTTCATAATCACACCTCCATGTGCAAACCGTGAACGCTTCTTTTATTTATTTCGGTTATTTCTATAAATAATTTAGACTATTTCAAAAAATTTTTAAGTGCTTCAATTCCGTCAGAATTGCTTGCAGCCTTGTTGGCTTCCTGTATCTGAATATATACTTCCTTACGGTAAACAGGAACTGACTTAGGTGCGGTTATTCCTATCTTTACCTGGTCGCCCTTTATATCCAGTACAGTTATTTCCACGTCATTATTAATTACTATGGATTCTCCGCTTTTTCTGGTTAATGCTAACATGTCCCTGCCTCCTTTTATTTTTTATTAAAACAATCATATACACTGTAGCGTACAGGATATTCCTCATTATTTACAATAATCTGACATCCAAGCCTTGTTGATATATTTATAACAATCGGAGCTTTGAGATTAATGGTCATTTTGGTAAGGTCTGACGGTACCGTAAGCACAGAAAGCACATACAACTCTTCATCTGATTCAAATATTCCTATCTGTGCAAGCCATTCATCCTCAACCACCGGTCTATAATCCTTTATGATGAACATTGGATCCATTACAGGAAAAGCAAGTTCCGGTTCATCCACACATTGGAGCCACATAATTCCATTTTTAGATTCTTTATCAGAATCATAAGCTATTACATATCGTGTATATTTTTCAAATCCCAGTAATCCGTTTGGTATTGTGATTATTTTATTATCGTCGATTTCAATTTTTCCAAATATTCTTGAGTTAATTTCCATAATCATTCTCCTTAAATATAATCTAACAGTGATTTCTGAACACAGGACGATGCTGCTGAAAGTGCTGCCTGATAAAGTGTCCGTGCCGACGAAAATTTGATTACGACATCTTCAAGGTCCACATCTTCATTTCTGGATTTTAAATCATCAAATGTTGTATACTGCTCTGAAAGACGGTCTTTTGTAAGTGTCAGACGGTTCTGTCTCGCTCCCAGGTCTGCAAGTTCAAGGGACACTGTCTGCTGATATTCCTTAACGTTGGTGATTTCTTTTGAAAATGTTTTTTTCATGTTATCAAGAGCATAATCATACTCTTTTTCTGATGCCGCTATCATAGTATCTATGTTCTTATTTTCATCAGCGCTGTATGCTCCGCTTTCCTTCATTGTTTTCAGCTTTGCAATTTTGTTTTCAATATCAAGAACGCTCTGAAGTGCATTGCACATATCATCAATATCACGTCCTATATCATAACTCAGGGCATTGCGTCCAAGTGTGTTTACCTGTAAAGACTGGCTGAAATTTACCGTATAAGATATACTTTCATCACTTTCAAAAGTATATTTCACCGGATTACCGGGATTGGTAATATCGGTACAGTTAAAATACATTTCGGGTCTTACATCACCTGCATTGAAACTGTCCTTCTGATATGTAAAAGACATTCCGTCACAGTTGGAGAACTTCGTATATAAGTCATCCGTCATAACTACTTCACCCGTATCGTATATGTAATAAAGGCTGTCTGTAGCCTTATCAAAAGTTCCGTCCGATACCATTTTTTCAAATTCACTTCTTGATACTGCATTTGGTGTATAGTCTGTGGTTCCGTTGGCATCCGTCACAGAAAATTTCAAGTCATTTCCACTGTCAAGTGCTTTTGCACAACCCTGATAAGCAAGGCGGACACGATATACTTTTCTTGTCTCCGGATATTTTTCAGCATTAATACCTGTAACTTTGGTTGCATCCACACTGTTTTTCATGATGTTATCAGTTGTTACCGCTTCAGCCTTAAAAGTCTCTGTAATTTCGTATTTTTTATCTGATTCCGTTGATGTAAGGAATGTAAAAGATGTATCTGTCTTATAACCCGTAAAGCAATATCTTCCTGCATAATCTGCATTAGCCTCGGAATAAATTGCCTTTCTGTACTGTTTTAAAACATCTATAATGGCACTTCTGTCGTTGGTTGTAAACTGATCCGATGAACCCTGGTTACAATACTGGAAAATATCAGATAAAATTCCGTCCATATTATTAAGTGAACTATGTGTCACATCAAGCCATGATTCCGCATCCGGAATGTTATGTTTCAGGTACTGGTTAATCTCGGAAAGGCTTGATCTTAATGATAATGCTCTTATTGCAACTATAGGGTCATCAGACGGCCTTGTAATTTTCTTTTCCGTTGCAAGTTCATTTTCTGAAGTATTCAGGTTATTTTTTGATTTTGAAACATTTCTCAATGTCTGGTTCATCATCATTGTATTGGTTATACGCATAAGGCACCTCTCTTCTATACGCCTGTCTGTTCAATCAGCTTATCATATATTTCCTGCATTACAGAAATAACCTTTGATGAAAGATTATATGCGTATTTGAATTTCACAAGGTCAATACCTTCTTCATCTTCATCCACACCGCTGACTGACATTCTCTGGTTGTCTATTGTTTCTTTTATATTTGAATATGTTGCCTGAAATGTCTTAACTCTTCCTGCATCTATAGAACATACAGATACAATTGAATTAAGGAAGCTTTCAAAAGTTCCGTTATTTATTACTATTTTATTCTTAATTGCTAAAAGTTCTTCAACCATATCCACATTGGCTGAACCTTTGGTAGAGTCATAAGAATATGGGAGTTTACTGACATCATTAAGAATCTCCTGGTTAATTGTAACATTTCCTGCAGTAATGTAAGAATCCCCGTACCTGGACACGAACAAATCTTCTACCGGTTTATCTGTTACTCTCTTATTTCCGCCCGAAATTGTCTCATTGAATACATCCGAAATCTTCTGGATGAATTTATTAATCTCTTCCTGATAATAAGGAATACCTTTATAAGAAGAATTAAATCTTGTCTCGCCGACTGTAACCATCTTTTTAGAATAGCCTGCTGCAACATAACCATTGTATTCTGCTTCTGTAATGTCCTGCACATTTATTATTTTGCCGTCCGCATCTTTTAGGTAATTGCCGTCTTTGTCTGCCATGCCAAGGACTTCGTATGCTTCATTACAGCCATCTCTTACATCTATTGCTGCTTTCAATGAGCCTGTAAGTGAACTGCTGTACATATTAAATCCAAGTCCGTTGTTCCAGGTAATATCATAAAGGCCGTCTAAGTCACTGGCATTCCTTCTTTTTCCTGTCTCTCTGGTTTCAAGCAGAAGTTTGTTGCAGTTATACATATCAACGAGTTCCTGCCCGTTGACATATACTTTAAATTCCGTTGCACCGTTTCCTATTTCTTTTTCGGATACGGTTGTATTAATATATCCTGAAAGTTCATCAACAAGCAGCGCCCTCTGGTCTCTCAGATCATTAGCATGACCGCCATTAATTTCAATAACATTAATCTGCTTATTAAGAGACACTATCCGTTCCGAAATAGTATTTATGGAATTAACTGTTGTCTTAACTTCATCATTAGCCTGTCTTTGTACAATGGAAAAATTAGTGGACAGAGTGTTAAAATAATCGCAAATACTCTGTGCATAATTCAAAAACTGGTTTCTCCCTACCGCACTTGTAGGGTCTCTCTGGAGGTCATTGATTGCCGAAAAAAGATTCTGGTATTCTTTTGTAAATCCATTGAGATTAAATTCATCAAGATAATCTTCAACAAGCGTTGTGTAATTTTGTAAAGAATTATACTGGCCGCAATTAGTATTTGCATGGCGATATTTTGTATCATAATATGAGCTTCTCAACTGGTCGATTGAGATTACGGCAGTTCCTGTTCCTACCGTTCCATAGCTCTGATACACCCTGATAGACTCCGCTGCCTGCTGGTTGGAAACCTGTTTGGTATATCCTTTGGTATTAATATTTGATATATTATGTGCAGTTGTATTGATTGCCGCATTGCTTGCAAAAAGTCCCGATGAACCTATTGTAAGTCCAAAAAAAGTATTAGCCATTTAATCACCTGACTCCTAAATTGTTAATTAAAGTTTGTATCATATCATCTATTACATTAATAAATCTTGAAGATGCATTGTATGCCTGCTGGAACTTTATCATATTGGAAAGCTCCTCATCAGATGCAACACCCATAACCTGCTGTCTCTGGTTATCTAACTGGCTTGCAAGAGTTGTTTCATTAGTACTCATGCTGTTGTAAATCTTGCCGGTGTTAGCAACGTCATTTATCATACTTTCATAAAATTCCTCAAAGGTCATTCCGTCAAAACTGTCATTGTACCGCATTATCTTCTTTGAAAAAACATCAACCAGTTCTTTCGCCGTATTATAAGCATCTCCGCCGTTCCCGCTTAACGGTATCTTTGAATAATCCTGGACTATATCCTTATTGACGGATATGTTCATAATTGTATAAGCAGAATTGTTACCGAATGTATTGATATTATTTCTTACATAGTAATCCGTACCATTAATATTAGTTACTGTATACCGGTCACAGAAATCCCTTGTAAAAAGTTCTATTCCGTATTCACCATCCGTTGTTGTAGGTGCCTTATCTGTATCAAGAACCGTATATTCTTTTCCGCCAATGGTAATGACCTTTTCCGGGCAGAAAACATTATTAATTTCCTGTACCATTGAACTTATCAGTTTGTCAAAATTAGCAATTGTATTCACAAGTGCTGAAGTATCAACGGACTGTGTATACAAATCATATTCATTCTTACGTCTAAGATACTCAGGATTACCGGTTCCATCAGGATACTGTGCCGTAATGTAATCGTCCGGAACAGGTTCTTTCATATCTGCATATTCATATGTAGGTGTTGATGCACCTCTTGCAATGAATAATCCTTTCAGTCCACCAATATCCGTATTTTTGGATGTCGCAATAACTTCACTATAGGAATATAAGGATTCCTCATTAAATGCCGGCCATACTATGTCCACAAGGTCTGTTCCCTGAAATGCCTTGCATTGAAGACTGTTATATGACATTTCATCTGCAAATTTATTGCCCTCTATATATACTTCAACCGAGCCATTATCGCCTTCGTTATATGTTATTTTGCAGTAAGAACTTAGTTCATCAAGCAGCATATCTCTCTGGTCTCTTAAATTAGAAGCCGTCTCATAACCGCCGGTCTCAATCTTTGATATATTTCTGTTTAAAGTTACTAACTGACTGCCTATCTCATTAATTCTGCTGACTGTTGTCTTAATTTCTGCATTAAGGTTGCTCTGGTAATTTACCAGACCCTTGTAAATAGTCTGTGCACTGTCAATAAACTGTACCGCACTCTGTACAAGTGCCGATCTGGCGGTATTGTCGCCCGGTGTCTTAGCCACTTCATTAATTGATTGAAGAAAATCACTTATATTCTTCTGAAATCCGATTCCTGTAATATAATCAGTCTCGCCCATCTGTGTCTCTATCTCAAGAACCGAATCGTATAATTTATCATAAAAGCCCTGTCTGCCATATTCCTTACGATATGCGGCGTCAAGAAACATATCCCTGACATGATTAATCTTGGCAATAGAAACACCAAGACCTTTCTGCCCTGTAGTTGTTGCAGCAGTAGTTCCTACGAAATTATATGATTTGTCTCCGTTTACTACCTGTTGTCTGACATATCCGCTTGTATTAACATTTGCAAGGTTGTTGGCTGTTGTATTAAGCGAGTTGCTGCTTGTCTGCAGCCCGGATAAACCAACATATAAGCCTGCCATACCCATATCATATTCCTCCGTCAACTGTTACTGTTTTGCATCAAAGGAGCCCATTGCTCCGTAATTATTGTCCGCATACTCACTGCCTGAATAATTGGCAGTTGAAGGTGCCTGTTTCATTCCTCTTAAAATGTTCATCTCGAACTCTACCATATCAAGAGATTCCTGTAACAGAACCTTATTCTGTTCATTTATCTGTACCATCTGAGACATTGTGCTCTTAAGCCTGCCGTGTACTTCCGAAAGAAGTCTTGCTTCCCTCTCCTGTCCTTTAAGATATTCAATCAGTAAAGGAAGTGTAAGTCTGCGGTAGTCCTTATTAAGAACGGTTGCAATGTCCTTAGTACATTCTTCACGTTTTTTTTCAAGAACAATTATCCGCTCAATGACTTCCTGTTCACGCTCTACAATATTATTAAGAGCGTCAACATCACCTTTTACGATTATACCGGTCTTCTCCATAGATAAATCAAGAAGTGCTGCATATTCATCATTCTCTGTATTCAATGTTGTAATCAGGTTGTCAATTAAGCTTGCCACTTGTTCCTTCTCCTGTTAATTAAAATAATGTTGTTCCGTATTTTTCTGCGAGTTTTGCAGCGAAATCCTCACTGCTTACTTCATAGCTGCCACTGTCAATCTTTGCCTTTATGTCTGCCACTTTATCAGCTCTTACATCCGGTGCATCTGCTACTGCCTGCTTCGCAGTCCGGTAATCCTTTCCAAACTGTGAAATCTCTACCTTGTCGCTTCCATATACAGAATTTTTCTTTCCAACAGTACGTCTTTCTGTTGTCTGGTATATCTGACTAATCTGGTTGTAAGCGTCAATTCTCATAATCCTCTCTCCTTCCGTGAACAGATTATTAACCCTCAGATATGGGTTCTATACTATTTATCGGATATTATCGAAAAATCCTAACCCTTTTTTTAAAAAAATAGACAGATGCCCACATACGGCATCTGTCCATATATCATGCTTTATTACTTTGATAATAAAGTTTTTTAGCTTCGTACATAAGTCTATCAGCTTCATTCAGCATATCAACCACATCGTCAACCGATTTTCTCCACAAATATCCCATTGAAATGCTTACTCCTTTTTTCTGCATTTCTTCATGAAGTTTATTCACTTCACGCTCAAATACAGCTTCATTTACATCAGGCATAATGATGACAAATTCGTCACCGCCTATGCGGTAAGCATTTTCCGGAAATTTCTTAATAAAGGTCCCTGCTGCAAGACAAATATATGTATCTCCTGCCTTGTGGCCTTTCTTATCATTAATCACCTTAAGCCCATTCAGATCAAAAAAAGCCACACCCGCATCATTGATTTTTCTTTCCTTATATTCATCAAGCACATCCATATATTTGTTACGGTTATACATTCCGGTGAGTACATCCCGGTAACTCAGGTATTCAAGATTCTCCTGCTGTTTTTTCATATATACCGTTTCCGTAATAAAATACTGGATTGATGATAACAAAGTAGCATCGTCACAATGTTTTCTCGGATTATCAACCCCAAGGAATCCAATAACCACATCATCCTTGATAAGTGGCACAGCAAGAAGCCTGTCTATATCCTGTGCGTCAAGAACATCATAGGATTCTGTTCCTTTTTCCTGATTAAGACAAGAAACGTAATATGGTTTGTTCTGTTTAAAATTAACCATCCATTCCGAAATCACGCTGATTGGTATATTCTGCAGGTTGTCAATCTGGGAAGTTATTCCCTCTACAAAATATTCATCCGTATTATTAATCACATTTTTATCGTAATCAATATCAAATGTATAACTTCTGTCTCCGTTAAAATAACCATTCACAATCTCAAGCAGATTATATATGGATTCATGGATATCGCCTATTTCCACAAGTTCCGATATACACCTATTGAGAGTTGTGGATATCTCAAGCTGTTCCTCTGTCTTTATATTTTCTTCTAAAAGTCTACGCATTTTGATGTTCTGCTCTTCAATCGATGCAAACAGCATGAAGAACATAGCCGCCCCGATTGAAAAATCCACATAGTGCACTCTATGGAAAAATAACTGTACAAGTGCTGCGACAAGAGGCATCAGTATATATGAACACATGGCAAGGGACAACCTTGGCCCGATCATTTTCCTGTACTGTATGATTACGAAAAAATCAATAAGCATACCAACTGCGGGTATTAAGGTCGAAAGCCAGTACATACTGCCTCTATTATAAAAATTACGGCTGTCTACATAATAATATAAATCCGTAAACTGTGACACAATCACTAATATAAATTCCGCTATACAAAGGGCATATACAATCTTTCTGCGTATATCATAATTAACAGTTTTTCTGTCCTTCAGGTATTCAAAAAGGTACTCATGGAAGAACAGTAATACAGCAATAACACACATGTATACTATCAAATTGCTTATTTTAACAATAACATAACCGGCGGTTCCTGCCATTCCACTGCATACTAATGCAACTGAATCTGCCGCAAGAAATATAGCTGTCGATGACTGCATGCATATCATCCATTTTCTTTTGTTCTTCTCATAATTCCTATTAAAAAACATGCAGACAGACGCCGTAGCTTCCAGCACGCTGCCCCATAAAAGTATAGCAATCTGCAAACTTCTGCTATCAATCATTATATTTCACACCTTCTGTCTGTATTTACTGGTCAAGATACCTCATTCTATTGCCATCCCTCAGGTTCTTTCTGACCGGTTCTGTTCTGTCCGTCTTATAAGCATCACTCAGAGTCTTCTGTAATTTATCCTTGCACGCCTGACAGTATCTTCCTGATTTAATCATTGCCCCACAGCCTTCACATTCGATTCCTATAGGAGAATCATCTGCAAATGTAAGTCTTTCCTCTCTAATCCATCTCTCAATCTGGTTGATCGAAACATCATTATCCTGTGAAATCTCTGTCATTGTGGCTTTAGGATTATCCTGTATATATTTCTTAACCACCTGGAATTTCTTATCCAATGCTTCCATACAGGCAGGACACAAAAAATATCCTCCTCCTATGTAATTAAATAATCTTCCACATCCTCTGCAATTCTTTACATCCATTGTAATTCCTCCAATCGTATCAAAAGCCCCTGCCGATACATGCCGTTATAAAATATACTTCCTCAGCTCCATTTCTTAGCAGGGTCCATGCACATTCATCAATTGTTGAACCTGTGGTATAGATATCATCCACAAGTATTATTCTTTTATATTTTAGTTTAATTTCATCAGTTTGAAAAGCACTTTTTAAATTTGTTATCCTTTCTTTTTCATTAAGTTCTTTTAAAGGTGCCGTATTCCTTGTACGGATAAGAATTTTGTTATCCATTGGTATCAAAAGCTGTTCACTAAGTCTTTTTGCTAAAATCTCAGCCTGATTATAGCCCCGCTTTATTAATTTCCTGCGGTGCAGCGGTACAGGCACGAGTACCTCACAATTCCATGAGAAGATTACATCTTTAAATTCCTTCGCTATTACGGAGGCATAATACTTCGCATATTCCCTTCTGTTGTTGTATTTAAAAGCATACATGGACTTTTTCATTCCTTGTGAATAAGAAAAAGCCGCCACTCCTCGTTTAAAATTATGCTGTTTAACCACACAGTCATGACAATATTCCTGTTCATCATCCTCAAGCTGTTTTCCGCACCTATAGCATACCGGCTGCTTTATATATGTGATTTTGCTGCGGCACCCTGGACATATATCCGGTGTTACAATGCTGTTTCCGTCAAAAAGTATATTGCCGCACACAGGGCACCTGTCCGGAAAAAGAATGCTGTTTATCTTTTTTAATATTTCTATGTGAACGCCTCCTTAATTCTTACATCCAGAGTTGTAAATCTTTTCTGTTCATTAACATTTTCAATCATATTATAAAATACATTTTCATCTCCTACAATACATATACACTTCCTGGCCCTTGTCACTGCTGTGTACAAAATATTACGATTCATTAAAAGCCTTGGTCCGTCAAGCACCGGCATAACCACAGCGGGATATTCGCTTCCCTGTGATTTATGTACCGTTACAGCATAGGCATGCTCTATCTCGTCCGTCTCTTTAAAGGAATACTCTACATATTTGTTATCATCAAAACGCACTGTCATCTTATTAAGGTAAAGATTAATATTATCAATGATACCCATATCCCCGTTAAAAACGCCCAGTCCCGTTTCCACAGGTATTCCGTGATATCCACGAATCTCCCAACCTATTTTGTAGTTATTTTTTATCTGCATCACCTTATCGCCTTCACGGTAAATCACACCGGAGATTTCTTTTTCGACTTTACCGTCTGACGCAGGATTAAGGTATTGCTGCAATACCGTATTAAGATTAACAGCACCCAGCCTTCCTTTTCTTGTAGGGGTCAGGACCTGAACTTCTTCTGTTTTGCAATCCGTGTATGCAGGAAGTTTGTCTTTTACAAGGGTAATCATGGCATTGATAACAGATTGTGCATCTTTTCTTGTGATAAAAGGAAAATCTTTGCTTCTTGTGCTTACTGCCACAGGTATTCCCTGATTAATTTTATGGGCATTAATGACAATATCGCCCGCCTCTTCCTGTCTGAAAATCTTAACAAGCCTTACCACGTTAAATACATCAGCCTTAATTATATCTTTTAACACCGCTCCCGGTCCTACGGACGGAAGCTGGTCAGCATCCCCCACAAGAATAAGTCTTGTTGGTTTGACCACAGCTTTTAGAAGGCTGTTCATAAGAAAAATGTCTACCATCGACATTTCATCTATTATAACCACATCCGCTTCTAACGGATTATCTTCATTACGTTCAAAATTAACGCCTGTGCTTTCATCTGACGGCATTCCGGAAAGTTCTAACAACCTGTGAATAGTCTTTGCTTCATGTCCTGTTGCCTCCGTCATTCTCTTAGCTGCCCTGCCGGTAGGTGCTGCAAGAAGAATTTCGCTGCCTTTTTCTTCAAAATACTTGATAATGGTATTAATCGTTGTGGTCTTACCCGTTCCCGGTCCACCGGTAATAATCAATAGTCCCGATTCCGCTGCTTCTTTTACGGCTTCTCTCTGGTAATCATCAAGCTCGATTTTTTCACGGTATTCGATAGAGGACAGTATTTTTTCTATTGTCTTCTCATCAACAGGATATTTACGGTTAAGGTCCGTAAGGGCTGCGGCTACCGACACTTCCGTATTATACATTGAGGAAGGATATACAACGCTTTCATCATTTACTTTTTTAACAACTATCTTTTTGGCAATTATAAGATCCATTATGAGGTCTTCGTCCTCTTCTATCTCTGCCTGCAGGATGTTCTTTGTTCTCTCCATCAAAAGATTAAGTGGAAGATAGGCATGTCCCGCTGCTACAGCCTGTGACAGAGTATACAGGATCCCGCTTTTGATTCTGTAGGGTGAGTCAGGCTCCATTCCTAAGTCTTTAGCAATATCATCCGCTATTTTAAAGCCTACCCCATCAATATCATCCGCTATTTTATAAGGGTTTTCCTTGAGAATCTTATACATATCATTACCGTAGGTTTTGTATATTTTTACGGCGAGATTCATTCCTATGCCCACACCTGAGAGATATATCATAGCCTTACGCATATCCCTTTTCTCAACTACCTGGTCGGCAATTTCCATTGCAATTCTATCACTTATTCCCTTTACTTCTGAAAGCCTTTCCGGTTCCTCTTCCATAATCCTGAAAGTATCCATCTTGAATTTTTTAACAATCCTTGCTGCAAGTCCGGCGCCTATTCCTTTAATTGCACCGGAAGCCAGATACCTCTCTATAGACACCTCATCTTCTGCTTCCGTTTCTTCAAATGAGACCGCCTTAAACTGGACTCCGTAACTTGGATGAAGAGAAAAATCTCCCTTGAAAACTACATATGAGCCGGTGTGGACAAGATTAAGTATTCCCACACAGACCATGGAATTATATATCTCATCGGCATATTCTTCACAATTATCCTTAAGTCTTTTCACTTCATCATTGGAAAGTTCCACTTCCAGTATCGTATGACCGTTCTCCTCATTGGTATATATTATTTTTTCAACATAACCCTTAAGTTCTTCCATCTGTCTATCTTATTCCTTAGCCAAAAAGACCACAGGAAATCCTATGGTCTTTGTTATATTAATCATTATTATAATTTCTTTTCATCTGTTCGTAAAGCATCTTTGCTATTCCGATGCCATCACCGCGTTCTGTGGCAGAGTCCGCATACTCCTGATACAAAGTATCTTTAAACATCTCAACATAATCATTGGAAAGTATTGAATCTTCGGACTTTGGAATCATCTTTTCCATTCCTTTAAATGCCTGTTCTATGAAATAGCTTTCAAAAGTCTTACAAGCCTCCATCAGCTCCTCATCACTGGCATTGGAATAATCAGTATTATTAAGATTATTCTTAAGCTCTGAAATGGATTTGTTATATGTATCATAGGATGTGGCCTGTGTGTACCCTGTCAAGCCTGTAATATCACTCATATCTCATTACCTCTTAAGCTGGTTAGCCTGTCCTAACATGTCATCTGCTGCCTGTATTGCTTTTGAATTCATTTCGTAAGCCCTCTGTGCCACAATGAGATTAACCATCTCATCTGCAACCTGTACATTGGATGCCTCAAGTCTTCCCTGACATACCTTGGTTCTCTTAAGCTCTGTGTAAGTTCCTTCCTCCATTGCAATACCTGAAGCCTCGGTCTCTTTATAAAGAGAACTTCCTATGCTGTCAAGTCCTGATGGGTTGGTAAACTGGAACACACCCATTCTGGTCTCAAGGTCATCAAGACGTTCGGTCTTGTGCATATTGCCATTTTCATCAGGCTGTTCTTCAATAACTCTGTAATAAAACGAACCATCTGATGTAATAACAAGGTTGGAAACATCATATTCGCCAGAGAACTGTATCGGATTACCATCTGAATCCACAACAGGATATCCATCTGACGAACATATCATAAAACCGCCGTCATTGGTCTTTCCGACTGTAAAATCGCCGTTTCTTGTATATACTATCTCGCCATCCGGATTCATAAGTCCGAAAAGTCCGTCGCCCTCAAGTCCAAAGGCAAATGTACTTGTGGAATCAATAAGTGAACCCTGGCTGAAATGTGTTGTTATTGCCGCTGTTCTTGCTCCTGTTCCCACCTGCGCAGGAATAGGTTTATCATCACCGTTAGCGCTTGTGGAACGGCTCTGTAATGTCTGATACAATAACGATTTAAATTCTGCTGTAGATGCCTTGTATCCTGTGGAATTAACGTTAGCAAGATTATTGGAAATTACATCTACATTAGTCTGCTGTGCAATCATTCCTGATGCTGCAGTATAAAGTGCTCTCATCATAAGCTATCTTTACCTCCTTATAACTGTCCCAGATTAACAGCTCTTTCAAGGGTTGAATCGATGGACTGTATAACTTTCTGGCTGCTCTCGTAGTCCCTTGCAATGGTAATCATATTAACCATTTCGGAAACCACATTAACATTAGAGCTTTCAAGGTATCCCTGATACACTTTGCCCTGTGCAGCTTTAGTTGTTGCGCCATCGATGGCTGTATACATATTCTCGCCAAATTTTTTCAGATAATCATAGTCTTCAAAATCGGTAATCTGAAGTCTGGCTACTTCTTCGCCATCTGCTTCAATTATTCCCGATTCGTTAATCGAAACTTCCGTTCCGACAGGAATTGTAATAAGACCACCATCATCCCCTAAAACGAAATCGCCATCCTTGGTCATAAGAATCCCTTCGGAGTTAACGGTAAAACTACCGTCCCTTGTATATCTTACAGATTCAGTTCCGTTCTTATCAGCGTATGAAATCGCAAAGAATCCATTCCCGCTTAATGCCAGATCGTAGGTATTGCCTGTCTCTCTTAAATTGCCTGTTGAATAGTCGGTATATGTCTCACCAATCTTTACTCCAAGGCTCATATATCCGATAGGTCTGTCAATGTAGCTGTCTGTCTCATCATTAATCTTGATAGCTAACATATCCTTAAATGCCTGCGATGTTGCGCCTTCCTTCTTATAAGCTGTTGTTGCAGAGTTAGCTAAATTATTGCTGACCACATCAAGTCTTTTCATCTCATTAACCATGCCCGTTGCACCTGTGTATAACGCTCTTACCATATTCTGCAAAACTCCTTATAATTTATGTTTATCTTTCACCGGCAAGGAATTCAATAAATTTTCCGGTACCTATAGCAACTGCGGTCATAGGATCTTCCGCTGTCATTGTATTGATACCTGTCTTCTCTTCAATGAGTTCCTCAAGTCCCTGTAAAAGGCTTCCGCCACCTGTGAGGACTATTCCTCTGTCAGCTATATCTGCTGCCAGTTCAGGCGGTGTTTTTTCAAGAACACTATGGATAGCTTCAACTATCTGTGCTGTAGCTTCCTTAAGTGCTTCTTCCGTTTCTGTAGATGTAACCGTAACTGTCTTAGGAAGACCTGTCACAAGATTACGTCCTCTGATATCCATAGACACTGCTTCAGCACTAGGATAAGCACTTCCTATCTTAATCTTAATATCCTCAGCAGTTCTTTCACCGATAAGAAGATTATGCTTCTTACGCATATATCTTATAATTGCTTCATCAAAATCATCTCCGGCGATTTTAATTGAGGTACTTACTACGGTTCCTCCAAGTGAAATAACCGCAATATCCGTTGTACCGCCGCCAATATCAACTATCATGTTACCACATGGTCTTGATATATCTATGCCTGCACCGATTGCTGCTGCTATCGGTTCTTCAATAATTGCAACCTCTCTTGCACCTGCCTGATAAGTCGCATCTTCTACTGCTTTCTTCTCAACCTCGGTAACTCCGCTGGGAACACACACACTTATACGGGGTTTTTTAAGAATTTTCTTACCGAGTGCTTTCTGTATAAAATACTTAAGCATCTTCTCTGTTACCGTATAATCCGAAATAACACCCTGTCTCAAAGGTCTTACGGCAACAATATTGCCCGGAGTTCTTCCAAGCATAAGCCTTGCTTCTTCTCCGATTGCCTTAATTTTATTCGTATCTCTATCAAAAGCAACCACTGACGGCTCCTTCAAAACAACACCTTTGCCCTTAATATAAACAAGGATGCTGGCTGTACCTAAATCGATTCCAATATCTGTACTGATCATTGTAGATCCCCTTTCGCTTTTTTCTATAGAATAGAATGTAATAAAAAACATATTCTATAGTATTATAAACAATTAATCAAAATAATAAAAGAGGATTTTTAAAATTTATTTATAATTATTTCTTATAATATATCGGCAGGTTTTTAAAAATAATTTATGCTATACCCTGCTTTTTCTTTTTCCACTGAATATTTCTCTTATGATTGCAGGATGGAATAATATCAGCAGTGGAAAAAGTTCCAGTCTTCCCGCCAGCATATCGAACATCATAACGTATTTGCTTAGTGCGGAAAAGCCTCCGAAATTGCAGATGGGTCCGACTTTTGAAAGTCCCGGTCCTACATTATTGATTGTAGCCGCAACCGCTGTAAAATTGGTTGTAAAATCCTTATTTTCCAGTGAAACAAGTAAAACTGAAACCGTAAAAATAATTATAAATGTCAGAAAATATACATTAACAGAACGCACAACCTCGTGTTCTACGGGCTTCCCATCCATTTTAATCTTCTTGATTATTTTAGGATGGATATATGAATCAGTTTCCTTTCCCAATGACTTAATAAGAATAACTAATCTTGATACTTTAATACCTCCACCCGTACTTCCCGCACAGGCACCGATAAACATTAATATGATAAGTATGGTTTTGGATGCCTCAGGCCACAGATTAAAATCAGTGGTAGAAAAACCTGTAGTTGTAATAATTGAAGCAACCTGGAATGCTGAATCCGTAATGGCATTTACGGCACTTGTTGACATCTTAAGTATGTTAAAAAAGATACATACAACGGAAACAATAATTATTATAAGATAGGCCTTTACCTCCTCCATAGCAAACGCACTTTTGAATTTCTTATAAAGTATAAGATAATATGCGTTAAAATTAACCCCGAAGAGTATCATAAAGATTGTAACAACCCATTTTATATAAAGTGAATATCCCGCTATACTGTCATTTTTGATACCGAATCCACCGGTACCTGCAGTACCGAAACTCGTAGTTATGGCATCAAATACAGGCATTCTTCCGCAGATAAGCAATATAATCTGTATAATAGTAAGTCCGAAATATATAAGGTATAAAAGTCTGGCTGTTGTTTTCAGCTTAGGAACAAGCTTTCCAAAACTCGGTCCCGGGCTTTCTGCCCTCATCAGATTTACATTAGAGCCGCCGCTAAGCGGTACAACTGCCAGCAGGAATACAAGAACACCCATACCACCTATCCAGTGGGTAAAGCTTCTCCAGAACATCGACGTATGGGATAACGATTCCACATCGTCAAGTATGGTTGCTCCGGTTGTGGTGAATCCGGATATTGTCTCAAAAAGAGCATTGGTAAATGACGGTATTTCCTTTGTAAGCACAAATGGTATACATCCGAAAATACTGAGCATAATCCAGCTAAGTGCTGTGGAAACGCATCCTTCTTTTAAATAAAACACCGTATCCTTCGGTTTTTTGAATGTAAGCAAAAAACCAAATGCAAGGCATCCCAGTGCCACTGCCAGATAAGAAAGGCCTTCTTTCTCTTTGTAAATAACGGAAACAAGGCATGGCAGAGCCATAAGTGCCCCTTCTAATTTTAAAACGGATCCTAAAATATATCGTATTATCGAACTATTCATTTCATTACTTCCTCAATATATCCTGAATATCATTAAATCCCGAATGTGTGGTCATTACCATTACGGTATCACCGACTTCAATTGTGTCATTACCTGTAGGAATAATTATCCTGCCGTTTCTGTTAATGAAACATAACAAAAGATTCTTATGCAGGCATAAATCCTTAATCGGAATGCCCGTAACTTCAGATGATTCCTTAATGCTAAATTCTATTGCCTCTGCCCTTGAACCAAACAAATGATATAAAGTCTCGATGTTGCTTCCCACCGAATCCTTTTTTGCTCTTGCATAAGCAATAATAGCTTCAGAGGTAATATATCTTGGATATACCACACTTCCCAGATCAAGGGAATTAATTACATCCTTAAAAGAAGAACGGTTGATTTCCGTTACAACCTTGGCATTACTGTGCTTTCTTGCATGAAGCGTAAGGAGGATATTTTCTTCATCTATTCCCGTAAGAGGTACAAAAGAAGCTGCCATACCAAGTCCCTCTTCATTAAGGGTGTCCTCGTCCGTTCCGTCCCCGTTAATTATAACGGCCTTAGGAAGAAGTACACTAAGCTGTTCACATCTGGCTTTGTTCTTCTCAATTATCTTAACTGAGATTCCTCTCTTTATAAGCTGGTCGGCAAGATAATAACTTACTTTACCACCACCGACTATCATTGTATTCTTAACCTTTCCTGTAAGTATTCCTATGTTCTTAAGAAATGGTAATGCCCTTGAACGTTGTGCCACAAAAGAAATCTTATCTCCAGCCTTTAAAACAAAATTACCTGATGGGATAATTATCTCTCCATCTCTTTCAACTGCACATATAAGCACTTCCTTGGCGAGTGTGTTAATATTCATGATTGCCATTCCGTCAAGAGGATTGCCGGATTCAATTTTGAGCTTTATCATCTCTGCCTGTCCGTGTGCAAAAGAGTTAATTTCAAGTGCGGATGGCAGAAAAAGTATTCTTGATATTTCCTTGGCTGCTTCATATTCGGGATTAATAATAAGGGTAAGTCCAAGCTTATCCCTGAGATATGCGGTGTCCTTGCTGTAATCAGGGTCATGTACCCTTGCTATCGCAGCAGGATTGCCTACTCTCTTAGCTACCGTGCAACATAAAAGATTAAGTTCATCCGAATCGGTAACCGCAATAAAAAGATCGGCCTTATTGATTCCGGCTTCAAGCTGTGTGCTGAAGCTGGCTCCGTTTCCGATAACGCCCATTACATCATATGTATTAGCAAGTGTCTGTACTTTTTCACTGTTTTTATCAATTATCGTAACATCATTGCCCTCGTGACGTAACTGTTCAACAAGTGTGGAACCTACTTTACCGCACCCGACAATAATAACATTCAGGGATTTTTTGGTTGAATTGCCTGTACCAGCCATATATAACACCTCAAAAATAAATATATTAGTCTATTGTATTTCTTATCCATAATTTTAATGACTCAATAGCAAGCGACATATCGTCGAGATTATTCCGTATATTCAAAAAATCAATCTTTTCATCTTCGGATATATGTCCGTCCACAGTTATCTCAATGAGCCTGTCTTTCTGCTTCGTAAGAATATTAAGTGTTGCAAGCATCTCAAGAGTAATCTGTGAAAGTTCCTTTGTCTTGATTTCAGGCATATATTTCTGTCCGATATCGCAGCAATGGGTACAATAATAATTGCAAAGCGTTATATCATTATAACTCTCTGACATTGCAATAACTTCCTCAGGGCGTGGAAAAGTCTTTTCATTTTCTATTTTCTCAATTCTGTCTGCTGATATAAATTCCAATGTCGCAGCAGCTCCCTCCCTCGTAAATCCGGCATTTTCCCTGCTTAATTGAAACCTTGTCTTATTCTCTTTTATTGATTTTCTTCCCATTTCATTCCCTCTGGCGTGATAATATCCTTCATTATAACTCATATTTATTTTTATGAAAAGTACAAACAATGGTTCTTTTTTATAATAATATCAAATAGAATGTACAAAATAAAATAACGGAGAATTGATGAAAGGATATATTGAAGAAAGAGCTGTTAAAGTAGCCCAGTATATTGTTGACAACAACGCAACCGTAAGGCAGACTGCTAAAATGTTTGGTATCAGCAAAAGTACAATACATAAGGATGTTTCATGCCGCATAAATTATATCAATCCCTCCCTTGCCTCTGAAGCCAGAAAGGTACTGGATATTAATAAATCCGAACGTCATATCAGGGGCGGCATGGCCACTAAGGAAAAATATCTTTGTAAAAACAAATCATAAATAACAAGGGCTGTCTTGAATCAACATGAAAGACAGCCCGTTAAATTATAATTCAATTCCGTTTTTCTTAAGAAGTTCTCTTGCACTTTCAACCGAATCCACTCCGGTTTTATTCTTAATAGGTGCAAATTCTTTTTCCCTCACTACTTCATACGCCAGACACGAATCAAGCAGCTTAATCATATCGAGAATAAGTGTTTCATACTTGTAACCGTTTGGTTCCTCGGGATTAACCTCGTTACCGTCCGCATCTATACACGCAATCTTCTTTTCAACCACATGTGGCGGAAGCTTCATGGCTGCAATTCTGTCAAGTTCCTCCGTCTTAAAAAGGTAATTAAGAATCACTCCGAAATTATATGCCGGCTCGCCCTTTTCGTTTACCGCATTTTTCATTTCGTCTGTTAATTCATAATATTCAACTATTGACGGATGATTATCCTCAAGACAGAGCACACCTACTTTTTCGTCTTTATTGACTTTTCTTATTACTTTTGAACCACATACACAATTATTGGATATTGTTGCACCCACAAAACATGGGTCTGCAATACGTTGTAAAACATTATCCACCGCAAAAACATTAAGCCATTCTATTCCGGCTCCGGCAATAATTTTATCATATCCTGCTTTCTTAAGGGACAAATACCAGCCGCCGTTTCCATTAGGAGATGTTGCTATTCTCGACTTTGATTCCATAAGGAATCTGCCCTCGTAATCGCTGGCAGGTGCCATGTCCTGTACAAAGAAATGGATATAATCGCAAGGATATCCAAAGTAATTTTTTTCTTTAAAAAATTCAATTGTATCTGTGTTGTTTTTTTCACTTGTCATCACAAACAGATGTATATACGAACCTGTTTCATTAACCACATCCATGAGATTCTCTATCAGTCGTTCAAAAATATATACGTGTCTGGTAATTCCTATGTCAAAAACACCTTTTGGCTTATCGGAACCGAGTCGTGTACCCATTCCTCCCGCTAAAAGGACAGCACCCACTTTTCCTTTTGCAATAGCGTCCTTACCTACAGCCATATAATGTTCTTTTGAGGAATTTATCTCATCCACGGTTGTAACACTTATTGGTGTAATAATGCCCCTTTTTTCGGCTTTTCTATTATCGTGTCCGGCTTTTGCAAATTCAAAATCCGTCATGCTTATCTGCCTTAACAGTTCCTTCCTGTCGCTGTCATCAAGTTCATCATAATAATCAAGTACATGTTCCTGACCGTATTTTTTTAAAGTATCAAATGCTTCATTATAATTCATAAAGACCTCACAATAATTTTATTTTGCTCCTCCATGGTGAAATACCACAGCGATTGTCTTAAACAGGATTTTAAAATCCAGTCCTATGCTCCAGTTATCTATGTACTCAAGATCCAGCTTAACTACTTCTTCAAAATCTTCTATGTCGCTTCTTCCACTGACCTGCCACATTCCGGTCATTCCCGGTTTCATACTGAGTCTCCTTTTATGATAACCCTCGTACTGCCTGAATTCATCCACGGTTGGAGGCCTTGTTCCCACAAGGCTCATATCGCCTTTTAATACGTTAAAAAACTGGGGAAGCTCATCTATGCTTGTCTTACGGATAAATTTACCTACTTTGGTAATTCTTGGGTCGTCAGTCATCTTAAACATAAGACCCTTCATCTCATTCTGCTCCATAAGTGCTTTTTTCCGTTCTTCTGCATCCTTATACATTGAACGGAATTTATATACATAGAAAAAACGTCCGTTTTTTCCTACTCTTCTCTGTTTGAAAATAAGTGGTCCTCTTGACTCGATTAAGATGGCAGGTGCCACAAAAATACTTACAATCAGTGTTATTGCTATACCCACAAGAGAACCTATAATGTCTATCAGTCGTTTGACCGCCAGACTCCAGGGATTATAAAAATTATTGGCGAATGTAAGAACCGGAATATCTCCCAGCATTGAAAGACTCTTATTAAAGTCATTGAAGCTGTCCAGGGCATGGAAACTTAAATGCACCGTTGTTCCCATATTTTCAAGTTCCATAACAAGTTTACTTAATTCTTTATTGGATATCTCATCTGTCTCTATAAAAACTTCATCTATAATCTGCCCTTTTATATATGTCAGAACATCATCACACCCTGCAACTACAGGAATATTATGATACACCCTGCCGGTAAAATTCTTATCCATCACAGCCATACCGCTTATCCTGTTTGTCCACTCAACATTCCTTTTCATATTATCAATCACATTCTCTATATTGCCCGAGGTTGTAATGATAAAAAGCTGGCTTGTTTTCTTGTGGTTCTTATATATTTTTACAAGGTATATTCTTACAAGTATTCTGAAGAAAAACATCAGAAATATGTTAAATACAACTGTACAGATGTAAACACCTCTTGACGCGGTATCAAAACTGTCACCGATAAACAGCATTATTGCGTATGCCGCAGCAAATAATATATTAAGCTTAATACACTGTACAAATTCCTCGAATATCTTTCTTTCGATGAATTTTCTGTTGGTATTAAAAACCATATAAACTACTGCGAAAGCAATAAGAACCATGCCGAAACGTTCCTTTGTCTCGGCAAATTCCATTACATCTAATTTTCTTATAAAACCCGTCCAGAAAAATGCTGCCATAAAATAACTGCATATTACTGCGAGCATATCTGTAAACAACAAAATAACGTTCTGGATATATTGCTTCTTCTGGTACATATTTTGTCCTATTCTATTACTACTCTTTCGTTATCATGAATCTTTTTAAGGTATGTTTTTGCCTGTTCGACAACAGCATCATCAGGAATCATTACATAGTTAGGGCTCTTAAGCGAATAACATGGAAGGTTTCCGTTGGAACCGGTTACCGCAAACTGCATAATATCCCATGAGATATTTTTCTTGAGCTGGATATCCACAAGTCTGGCAATCTCATCCATTGACATATCGGTTACCATACTTGATGAAATTGAATCAAGTACCTCTGTGTAGTTCTTCAGCAATTCAGAAGAAGCAAGTTTCTTAACAACAGCATTAACTACCGCCATCTGGTTCTTACCTCTCTGGTTATCACCTGTTGGGAAAGAATATCTTTCTCTTGAAAATACAAGTGCTGCTTCTCCGTCCATGTGGTTATAGCCCTGTACAAAATGGTAACCCTTGACATTCTTGGATGTAAATTCAAATTCAGAATATACGTCTACTCCATGAAGTGAATCGATTATGCTCTTAAAGCCTGTAAAATTAAGCTTGATATAGTAATCAATATTTATTCCGTAAAGCATCTCAAGTGTCTCAACAGAACAGTCAATACCATAACATCCTGCATGGGTAAGTTTATCCGGTTCTCCGTTTGATACACTTGTAGGCACATAATAATCTCTAGGTGTGTTAAGGAGAAGTATCTGTCCTGTACTGGTGTTAAGAGTCATAATGATATTTACATCACTGTTACGGTTCTCAGTTGGAGGTCCGTCAACGTCAATTCCGCTCAGGTATAGTGTAACCACGTTATCCGAATTCAGATAATCATCATCTTTTTTGTCATTATTTTTAATATCTTTTTTCATTTCATACGATGCAATCACCTTTGTAAATGTCTTAAAATCCTTGAATTCATCAAGTGAATCAAGTATTCCAAGGTGGCTTGTGCCAAGGATAATTACATTAACCTCTTTATCATATAAAGCTTTCACAAGTGACTGTACATCGTCATATTCCTTTGTCTTAATTGTGGTATCGATTTCTGTCTGTATCTTATTAACTACTTCATCGGTATTTTCCCTGTCTAATGACTTCATTATACCGAATTCTTCTGATTTAACATCTTCAAGTTTCTCGTATTTGCTGTCTGCCCTGACATATACATTAAGACTTGTGGTGGTATAATTAATATCGGTAGCTTTTTTAAAGGCTCCGTAAGTTGCATTAAGATACACAGAACCCACAATAAGCACGACGGATAAAAGAAGTGATATAATCTTTGTTATAATTCCCGGCAGTACCCACCTCTGGGTTATCGTTACGACCGTGAGTATAAGCACCAGAAGTACATCTATCATTATCACATAGTCTTTGGGAACAATCCTGACTTTTGACAATATTACCATAAAAACAACTGTCGCTACAAGCTGTACTGCTAACAATGCAATACCCGAAATCAATAAAGCTTTTTTTATTTTATAATTTCGTAATTTTTTTTCTTTTTTCGTTTCTGTACTCATAAACTTTCCTCCGGGAAATTAATACCTTTCATCATATTCTTTAAAACTCATAAGATTACTGTCTTTGTCACTTATAATCAGGTCATCTTCTGATGTTATCCCTTCTATAAGCTCTATAGGCCATTCTATGGCAAGGTCCTTATCGTTCCACATTATTCCGCTGTCGCCTTCGCCATAAAACACTTCATCACACTTATAGCTGACTACTGCATCTTCTATTACGAAATATCCCAGTCCGAATTCTCCCGGAACATAAAGCATGGTCATATTATCTCCGGTAAGATGAAACGGAAGCCATTTCTTATATGTTGGAGATTCCTTTCTCAAATCACATATAACTGCGTATACATGACCCGATATACACCTTATAAGCTTTGCCTGTGGCTTGATAAGCTGGAAATGTAATGCCCTTATCACGCCTTTTCTGGTAATTGTATAAAATGTTTCTTTTAAATTATGTTTTATACCATTACTGTTGAATATGTCAACATTATAATCTTTTAAAAGTCCGCCTCTTTCATCTGTTGCCAAAAAGGGTGTTATTTTATATGAACCTTTTAAAGGTAATTCTTCAAATTCAAATTTCTGTATCATTGCTGCTCCTTAAGCCACTCCATTGTAATTGCTGTTCCTGTTGCAAAATCCGTTTCCGGAATGAATCCACAATCCTCTTTAAGTCTTTTTATGCTAAAAACTTCCAATGGCATATCAGTTCCCGTAAATGGGATATCTCCAAAGCAAAGTGATGCATCCTTTGCCAGATTTTCTTTCATCTCAATAATAAATTCTTTCAAAGGTCTTGCATTACCGCTTCCTATCATATATTCGGAAAACGGTCTGCCCTTCGTAGTAATAAGATAAAATGCTCTGGCTACATCTTTTACATATACAAAATCATAGTTCTGCGTTGCCGCAGTAAACTGTAAATCTTCTTTTCGTATTATTTTTTTCAGGGTTGAATTAACAAATCTGTCCGTAAATTCTCCGGGGCCGTATGCATTTGTTATCATCGGCCATATAAAATCTATGCCGAGTTCTGCCGCAACGGGCTTGCATAGACAATGTGCCGTGTGCTTGCCTATTCCATAAATATATGCCATTCCCGGTCTTGTTCCGTCAGTGTGGATTGCTGCTTCCACTTCGTATTCCATTATGCTTCCCGCACCGACGAATCTATCGCAGCCTGTTTCTTTAGCTGCTTTAAGACACTCTACCGTGTCAATGGCATTTTTCATCTGTACATTATAATCTTTACGCTTATCTGCTGCCCCATCCCATGCAAAATGAATAAAAGCATCGTATTTTTTTCCGGCTGCTGCCTTGATTATATTACTTCTGTCCGTAATATCGCACTGTCTGTATACCATTTTGTCGTGATGTTTCAGTCTGACAGGAGCTGCTTTTCTACCCAATGCCAGGACTTCTATTCCCTGACTAAGAAAATATTCGGTTGTGTAACTGCCTACAAAACCGTCTGCACCGGTAATAATTACACTTTTCAACTCTAGTTCTCCCATGTCTTCCACGGAGCGTTGCCTTCACTCCATAATTTTTCAAGCTGTTGTTTTTCCCTGACGGTATCCATACACTTCCAGAAACCTTCGTGTCTGTATGCCATAATTTCATTCATTGCTGCTGCTTTCTGCATAGGTGTTTTTTCAAGCACCGTATCGTCACCGTCTATAAGGTCGATAAATTCAGGTTCACATATCATATAACCGATATTGATGGGACTGGCGTCGCCTTGGATTTTTTCCCTGAACTGTCTTACATTTCCATCATTATCAATGTCAAGGACCCCGAAACGCTGTCCTGCATTATATGCTGAAACGGTTACCATTTTACCATGACTTTTATGAAATTCAAGCTCTTTTACAAAATTTACATCTGAAACGCCGTCCCCGTATGTAACAAAAAATCTCTCATTGTCTATATAAGGCTTGATGCGTTTTACGCGTCCGCCTGTCATGGTATTTAGTCCTGTATCTATTATAGTAACCTTCCATGGCTCCTGCCTTCTGTCATGTACAATCATTTTTCCGCCATCATTGAAATCAAAAGTTATATCCGATGTATGGATAAAATAATTAGCAAACCATTCTTTAATTATATGCTGTTTATATCCGGCACATATAATAAACTCATTAAATCCGTAGTGCGAGTATGTTTTCATAATATGCCAGAGAATCGGCATCCCGCCTATCTCAACCATTGGCTTTGGTTTATACTGCGATTCCTCGGAAATTCTTGTTCCGAAACCGCCTGCTAAAATAACGACCTTCATAACAGCCTCCCTTTATCTGGCTCCTTTATGTTTGAAAATTACACCGATTGTTTTAAGAATAATTTTGATATCAAGACCTATGCTCCAGTTATCAATATATTCTAAATCAAGTCTCACAACTTCTTCAAAATCTTCTATATCGCTGCGCCCGCTGACCTGCCACATTCCCGTAAGACCCGGCTTCATGCTGAGTCTTCTCTTGTGGTAACTCTCGTACATCTTAAATTCATCTACGGTTGGCGGTCTTGTTCCTACAAGGCTCATGTCGCCCTTTAATATGTTAAAGAACTGAGGCAGTTCGTCAAGACTCGTTTTTCTGATAAATTTACCGACTTTAGTAATTCTTGGATCATCTGTCATTTTAAACATAAGACCCTTCATCTCATTTTTCTCCATCAGAGCTTTCTTACGTTCCTCTGCGTCTTTGTACATTGAGCGGAACTTATATACATAAAAAAATCTTCCGTTCTTTCCTACCCTTTTCTGTTTGAAAATAAGCGGCCCCCTTGACTCAATGAGAATCGCAGGTGCAAGGAACACGGTCACAACTGCGGTAATCGCAAGACCCACGATTGAACCTATTATATCCATAAGCCTCTTAATCATAAGCTTATTAACATCATAGAAATTGTTGGCAAATGTAACCACCGGTATATCGCCTAACATTGAAAGGGACTTATTAAAATCCTCAAATTCTTCAAGTTTATCAATATTAAGGTGGACTACAACTCCCATATTTTCAAAATCCATTACATATTTACGGGTAGACTTCCCTGTATGATATGGTACGTCAATAAAAACTTCATCTATAAATTCTGTCCTGACATAGTCCATCATTGTATAAGCATCGGAGCTTACAGGAATACCGCATATTTCCTGTCCCACCATATCCGCATCTATTACAGCTATTGAATGTATTCTGTTAAGCCAGTCCGGATTATCTATTAACCTCCTGACTGTCTTTTCCGCCCTGTCAGAGATGGTAATTATGAATAACTGTGTATTTTTCTTTTTCTTGGCATATACATTAATGAGGTAGGATTTATATATAATATGAAAGATATACATAAATACAGCATTAAACGCTACCGCAATAAGGTATGCTCCTCTTGAAGTTTCCTTGCTGTTGCCGATAAACATGGCAACAGATGCAACTGCAAGAAAAATAAGGTTAATTTTGATTGTATACAGAAATTCTTCTACCTTGCTTCTCTTAAGGAAGTCTCTGTTCATATTAAAAATAAAAATAACAACCAGAAAGGAAAAGAAAACAAGTCCTATTTCATTAACTATTCTTGATTTAATAATTTCTGAATTTTTCCTGATAACACTAAGCCACAGATAAGTCGCAAGAAAATAGCTTATGGCAAGGCTGATAAAATCAAGGACAATCAATATAAAATTATGTATTGATTTGCTGTTATCTTTATACATTGTATAACTCCATTCCGCAATATATTACTTCTTATTGTAGCATACATGCACATACCTTTGCAATATAGCTACGCTAATAAAGAGTATTCCTCAAGGTTCCATACTTTATCCACAAGGTCTTCATAAAAATCAGGCTCATGGCATACTATAAGGACAGCACCTTTATATTCCTTTAATGCCCTTTTAAGTTCATCTTTTGCATCAATGTCAAGGTGGTTGGTCGGCTCATCAAGAAGCAGGATATTAGTCTCAACATTAATAAGTTTACAAAGTCTGACTTTGGCCTGTTCTCCGCCGCTTAAAACTCTGACTTTGCTCTCAATATGTTCTGTGGTAAGTCCGCATTTTGCCAGTGCCGACCTTACTTCATATTGTGTGTATGAAGGGAAAGTCTCCCATATTTCCTCAATACAGGTATTGTTGCCCGGCTTTATTTCCTGTTCAAAATATCCCTTGTAGAGGTAATCCCCCAGGACAGCTTTACCGGATACTGCCGGGATAAGTCCCAAAACACTTTTAAGGAACGTGGTCTTGCCAATTCCGTTAGTTCCGGTTACCGCTATTTTTTCTCCTCTTTCCATTCTGAGATTAATAGGTTTTGACAATGGTTTCTTATTATATCCTATTACCAGGTCATCCGTCTCAAAAATAACCTTTCCGGCAGTTCTTGCCTCTTTAAAGCAAAACTCCGGCTTTGGTTTTTCCTTTGCCAGTTCAATAACTTCCATTTTATCAAGTTTTTTCTGCCTCGACATGGCCATATTTCGTGTGGCAACTCTTGCTTTATTACGTGCCACAAAATCCTTAAGTTCATTCATTTCCTGCTGCTGTCTGCGGTAAGCTGCTTCTAACTGTGACTTTTTAACCTCATATACTTCTTTAAATTTTTCGTAATTACCCACATATCTGTTAATTTTCTGATTTTCCATATGGTATATGAGATTTACAACGCTGTTAAGAAATTCCATATCATGTGATATAAGTATAAAAGCATTATCATAATCCTGCAGATATCTTCTGAGCCACTCTATGTGATTGGCGTCAAGGTAGTTGGTCGGCTCGTCAAGCAAGAGTATGTCAGGCTTTTCAAGAAGAAGCTTGGCAAGCAGCACTTTGGTTCTCTGGCCTCCCGACAATTCTGTTACATCCTTATCAAGTCCCAGTTCAAGAAGCCCGAAAGCCCTTGCTATTTCTTCAATCTTGGCATCTATTATATAGAAATCGTGATTGGTAAGGATGTCCTGTATTGTGCCTGACTCCTCCATCAATTCTTCCATTTCTTCAGGTGTTGCCTCTGCCATTTTTTCAAAAATACCCGTCATTTTCTCCTCAAGTTCAAAAAGGTAAGAAAACGCCTGCCTTAATACATCACCGATTGTCATCCCGGGAGTAAGCACCGAATGTTGGTCAAGATATCCTGCTTTGACATTCTTTGCCCATTCTACCTTTCCCTCGTCCGGCATAAGTTTTCCTGTTACTATATTCATAAAGGTGGATTTACCCTCACCGTTTGCCCCGATTAATCCAATATGTTCCCCCTTTAAAAGTCTGAAGGAAACATTGTTAAAAATAGCCCTGTCACCAAAACCATGGCTTAAATTTTCTACATTAAGTATCATATCATCTTCCTTTTTAAAAATGTTTATATAATAAATCTGCTTACAAGAATCATAATTCCTAAAAATCCTAAATTAAACAGTGTAAATACTCCTAAATATCTGCTTTTTTTACTATTTTTGTTTTCCCCGTAATATCTGAAAGAAATAAGGCTTGCCATGGATGCAATTATGGTTCCCAATCCTCCGATATTAACCGCCGACAAAAGAAGTGCTCCATTATCCGTAAAATTCGATAATAAAACTGCCGCAGGTACATTGCTTATAACCTGACTGAGCAATATTCCGGACATAAACTCTCTTCCGGCAACAAAATTGCTAAGTCCATTTTCAATAAAGCTCATGGATTTAATATTTCCCGTCAGTATGAAAAAAGCCACAAATGTAAGTAATAATATATAATCGGCTTTGGCAAATAATTTATAATCTATAACCGCCGTAAGCAGAATACATACCAATAGCATAACCCTGTAATCAATAACCCTCATTACACATAATATGCAAATTACAAAAATAACCGCTATAGGAGCAAGCTTCCATTTATGAAATTCTGCCCTCTGTGTCTTATTGTCTTTGTCATTTATGTCAACTTCCTTAGATGGTATAAAACAGATGCATATACTTATAAGTATAATAGCCGTAACGGCATACCATACAGTAGCCCCCGCAAATTCCCCAATTGTCATATTATATTTTGAATACAGGAAAATATTCTGTGGATTACCTATAGGAGTTGCCATACTTCCAAGATTGGCACCGATTGTCTGTAATACAACAATATATATAATATATTCAGCAGCTCCGGCTGCAGTAAGAAGTTCTATTGCAAAGGGCACAAAAGTAATGAGTGCCACATCATTGGTTATTATCATTCCTGAAAAAAAGCATATAAAAACGAGAATAAAATATAATATTCTCGTTTTCCTAATCTTTTCAGTCATCTTTTCAATTATTAGTGTAAATATTCCAAAACTTCTTAATGCTTCCACCATAAGCATAAGTGAAAAAAGTAATGCCAGAACCCTGAAATCAATATAATTAATATATTTCTTTGACGGATGTACCACAAAAGCCGACGCAATTGCAAGTACACCCGCCACACATAGAATAATCTCTTTCTTAATAAAGGATAATAATTTATTCATTATAATATAACTCTGCTTCCGGTTGTTACGATAATTTTTCCATGCTCATCCCTGTTATTAACGATGATAATTTCACACAGATGCCTGCCGCAATTATTACTGTGCAGATGAATACTAATTACCTTAATACTTTCATTGGATAAACAGAACTTCTCCATCTCCTCGTATGAAAATACTTTCATAATTTCATCATGTTCATCCTTATCAAGAATGGACGAAAATCTGTTTAACAAACGGTCAAGAGGTGCATTATCATACTTAACCTTAACCCTATTCTCATCACAGTGAACGGTTGTTAATGTATTGTCCGTATAGTTAAGGCGCAGTATTTCACTGCAAAGTTTTGAAAGAGAATCCATATAATCAAGCAGTCTTTGTTTTAGACGCTTACGTTTCTCTTTCGTAATATCCATAGTGTTAAACAGGAACTGCGGTTTACCGTTTTCCTTGCCTATATAAAATATTTTTATATACAAAGAGCCTTTACTTCCATCTTTTCTGGTATATCCTGCTTCAATATAATTAGTCTCATTTCTGGTCATTGCACTGATGCACCGCTTATATACCCTGGAGATATCTTCTTCATCTATAATTTTTCCCTTTCTTACCGTAAAAAGTTCGTAAGGGTCTTTAATGCCGTATTGATAATAAAATTCCTGATTAACCCGCTTAAGAACAAGTTGTCCGTCATTAATCTCATACTGAAGAATCGCACCAATAATCATGTTGATAATTCCGCGGCTTTCAGGATTTCTGATTGTAAAAATACTTTCGACATTAAATTTGTCTGTATCATCATGAATAAGAACACGATCTTCAAAATCTTTTTTAAAGAACTCTTCTTCACATACAGGCTTGGAAAAATAGAATCCCTGAATGTATTTGCAACCCATATGCTTAAGGAAATTAAGCTGTTTTACGTTCTCAACGCCTTCTGCTATTACATCCATACCAAGCAGCTTCGCCATATTGATAATAGTAGACACCACATTAGCTGCTTTCTCTGAACCATCTATTTCATCAATAAGAGTCTTATCAATCTTAAGTATTCCAAAAGGCAGTTCTTTGAGGGTATTAAGAGATGAATATCCTGTTCCGAAATCATCAATATGTATACTAAATCCATATTCACAAAGCCTGTCAATTGTATCCTTTATCTTGACCGGATTATCAATATATGCACTTTCGGTAATCTCAATTCTTAATTTATCCGGTGCAACATCGTACTTTGTAACCAGACCTACAAGTACATCATACAAATTGTCAAACAGAAAGTCTGCTCTTGATATATTAATTGACAATGGAATTACGGTCTTGCCCTCTTCCTTCATCCTCTTAAGTATTCTGCAGGCTTCCTCCCACACAAACTTATCCAGTCTTGTAATCAGATAATTCTGTTCAAAATATCTTATGAATCTGCCCGGCGAAAGAAATCCCAGTGTAGGATGCTCCCATCTTACCAGAACCTCTCCACCTGCCATCACGTTAGAATCAGCATAATATATAGGCTGGATATATACCTTGAACTGTCTTTCCTTCAGTGCATTGTCAAAATCAGCGGCAAGACGCTGACCCATTATTATATCCTCACGTTCGGAGTTATTATAAATAGCCACAGCTTCCGTATACTTGCCCTTAATACTGTTAAGTGCAAGAATAGCCCTGTCGCACATCTTAATAACAGGAACATCCCTTGATCTTACCTGGTAGCAGCCTCCCTGTATAAGAATACGGTGTTCCACGCCTTCCCTGCGGAATACATATTCATTATTCTTAAAACCATAAAGCTTATCATTTGCAAAAACACAACATACAAACTTATCATTACCAATTCTTCCGCAGGTTCCTCTTGTAACCTTGGCCTTAATTTCAGCCGCAATTTCTTTTAGAAGCCAGTCTCCTGCTTCCATTCCATACAAATCATTGATAACTTTAAACTGCACAATATCCCATACAAAAATGTCAAAATTGTCATTAGGATTGTCAGTTAGTAACTTGTCAGTCTCATCAATAAAACCTCTGAAACTGCTTATACCTGTTAATTTATCCAAAATAAAATCACCCGTTCTTCCTTTTTCCTCTCATTAACTCTCGTACTAACATACTTGCATTATATCATACATTTCCTATTTTGGCACTATAATCTTTAATATTACTAAAAAAAATCACGGCCCATCGAGCCGTGATTAATTTAATTATCCTAAAATCATTCTGTCATTAACTGCATCTTCCCCACCGACGCTATTGAACTTTTCAAGCAGTTCCTCAACCGTGAGATTTTTCTTTTCTTCGCCTGATATATCAAGAATAATCTTTCCGTCTTTCATCATAATAAGACGGTTTCCGTGTGCGATTGCATCTTTCATATTATGGGTAATCATAAGTGTTGTAAGATGATCTCTGTCAACAATAGTCTCTGTAGCATCAAGCACCTTTGCCGCAGTCTTGGGATCAAGTGCAGCTGTATGCTCATCAAGCAGCAGAAGTTTTGGCTTCTTAAGTGATGCCATAAGAAGTGTTACTGCCTGTCTCTGACCTCCTGAAAGGAGTCCTACTTTGGATGTAAGTCTGTCCTCAAGCCCAAGATCAAGAATCTTAACTATTTCTTTAAATCCGGCACGTTCTTTGGCTGTTATCTCTCTTGCCAATCCTCTGAACTTGCCTCTTCTTGCTGCAAGTGCCAGATTCTCGTCAATTCCCATTGTAGGCACAGTTCCCATCATAGGATCCTGAAATACTCTTCCGAGGAATTTTGCTCTCTTATAATCCTGCATCTTAGTAACGTCAATACCATCAATAAGGATACTGCCCTCATCCACCTTCCATGTTCCGGCAACTGCGTTAAGAAGTGTGGATTTACCGGCTCCGTTACCTCCGATTACAGTAACAAAATCGCCATCATTAAGTTTGAGGGAAACACCGTTTAATGCAACTTTTTCATTAACAGTGCCTGGATTAAAGGTCTTATATATATTATTAATTTCCAGCATTTTCAGATTCCGCCTTTCTTGATGATGTCTTTATATTTTTTCCGAATATCTTGCCTTTCCAATATGGAAACGCAAGGAACAATGCGATTACCATTGCCTGGATAAATTTAAGCAGGTTAGGATCTATTGGGAACCAGAGTATTATAGTTACGATTATGTAATAAATCACGCCACCGAGTACAACGCCCAAGAGCTTTAGTGCAAAATTCTTAAATATCTTTCCGAAAATTGCTTCTCCGATTACCACTGCTGCAAGACCGATAACGATTGCTCCTCGTCCTGTTGCCACATTGGCAGCTCCGGAATACTGTCCCATAAGTGCTCCGGAAAAAGCAACAATACCATTAGAGAGCACAAGCCCGATTACTTTATTGACATCCGTATTGATACCCTGGGCACGGCTCATATTAGGATTGCTTCCTGTTGCTCTTAAAGATGCTCCTCTCTCTGTTCCGAAGAACCAGTAAAGAACAATTATAAGAACAAGTGATGCCACACCAAATACAAAAACAGGCCACTTATAAAAAGGATATCCACCCTTCATATACATACTTGACTCAATAAGATCATAAGTTCTGTTACTTATTGTCATATTAGAACCGCCAAGTATCTTTAAATTAATTGAATAAAGACCAAACTGTGTAATGATACCTGCAAGTATGGCAGGAATTCCCATAAGCGTATGGAAAAGTCCTGTCACAAGACCTGCAGCCATACCGGCAAGTGTGGCATACAGCATACATAACCATATGTTCTGTCCTTTTGTCAGCATTACCGCAAATACAGCAGCTCCGAGACTGACAGTACCATCAACTGACAAATCTGCAATATCCAGTATTTTGTATGTAATAAATACACCTATTGCCATAATTCCCCACATCATACCTTGGGAAATAGCGCCTGGCATTGCGCTAAATAATGTTGTTATATCCACACCTAAAACCTCCGGTAATTATTTATTCTGTAGTAACAGCTTCGTAACCTTCTGGAATTGTTACGCCAAGTTCTTTACAGATTGCTTCATTATATTTCTTTGTAAATTTTGGAGCATACTGGATATCCATCTTAGAAACATCTGCTCCGTTTGCAAGAATCTCGTATGCCATCTTGCCTGTAGCATATCCAAGATCATAATAACTGATTGAAAGTGATGCAACACCACATCCCTTACAGATTCCTTCTTCACCTGCGATTACGGGAACCTTTGCAGGCATACAGATATTGTATACAGCACTTGTATTCTCTGCTACCGTATTATCTGTAGGAACATATAAAACATCTGCGTAATCTGCGGCAGTCTGTGTTACATTTGAAATATCATTGGAATCAGCAAATGGGAACTGCTTGCTTTCGATACCAAGCTTATCGAGTTCTTCGCTGACTACTTTAACCTGATATAATGAGTTAGCTTCTGCCGAACAGTAAAGAAGAGCAACCTTTTTTGCTTCAGGGAAAAGTTCTTTAATCATTGCTGCCTGTTCAGCTAAAGGAGCAAGGTCAGATGTTCCTGAAACGTTAATACCTGTCTTACCTGAGAAATCTTTGATATCAAGAGCAACACCATATTCTGTAACTGATGTTCCGAGAATAGGAATTGAACTTGTAGCAGCAACTGCGGCCTGTAATGCAGGAGTTGCATTTGCTAAAATAAGATCTACATCTGATGATACAAATCCATTAACGATTGTTGAACATGTTTCCGTATCATTCTGTGCATTCTTCTCTTCAAACTTAACCTTGTCACCAAGTTTTTCCTGAAGTGCTTCTTTGAATCCCTTTGTAGCTGCATCAAGAGCAGGATGTTCAACTAACTGGCAGATACCTACTGTATATGTACCGTCTCCTTTGTCTGTCTTGGTGCCACCGCTTTTTCCGCATGCTGTTACACTTACAGCCATAAGTGCGGCAAGAGCAACTGCGGCAAACTTTGTCATTTTTTTCATTTTCTGTCTCCTTTCCGATAAACTGTGAAAAACAGTCTACCCTCAGTCCGTATAAGGTCATATTCCTTAACGACTGTTCTATATTTACATGTAATCCTAAATATTATAAATCAACTCCTTGCCTTCGTCAAATTATATTATTTTTAAGTTTCATGTTTATAAAACGATGGACTGCATTTGTATCTTTATCCGGTTCACCATATATACACATTTACCTCATTTTTTTGTCACATTATTAAAATAAAATGATACGCAGTAAAAATAAATCAACTTATATGAAAGGATTTTGCTTATGAAGAAAAAAATAACAAGTTTCCTGGCTTTTGTTATACTGGCTGCCGGAATTCTTCTTGTCGTTTTTTTACCCGGCAATAAAAAAGCAACAAAACGGAACGGAACAGCCACTTCGGCTGATGATAATCAGGATTCCATTTTTCTTACCGTAAAAAATACAGATATTGAAACTGATTACGATGAAAGTCAGGCAGATAAAATCGAATTGTCTGATTCTATGACTGACAAAACCATAGAAATCACTTCCGGAGGTACCTATATAATATCCGGTTCGTTATCTGATGGTCAGATAATCGTAAATGCCCCGGACTCTGAAAAAGTCCACCTTATACTTAATAATGTAACGCTTGGTTCATCAACCGGTGCTCCGATATATATTAAGTCTTCCGACAAAACAATAATCACGCTTGCCAAGGATTCCGAAAATTCTTTAAGTGACACAAACAGGGAATCCGGAGATGACAATGCAGTTATCTATTCCGAAACAGATCTGTCAATCAACGGCACAGGTACACTAACCATAAACGCACTTTATAACAATAGTATCAACTGCCGCGATGACTTAAAACTTATTAACGGCACCTATATCATCAACTCTGTTGATGACGGAATTGTAGGTCATGACTCCGTAACTGTTGCCGGCGGAACTTTCACCATCAACTGCAAGGGCGATGCTATCAAATCAAGTAAATCGGATAATGACTCAGAAGGATATGTCCATATAACCGGCGGTGAGTTCACAATTAATTGCGGCGGTGACGGTATTCAAGCCGAAACCTATCTGTATATAGAAAACGGAAGCATTAATATTACAGAATGCTATGAAGGCATTGAAGGTCATAATGTAACCATTGATAATGGAACAATAAGCATAAATTCTTCCGATGACGGCATTAATGCCGCAAAAAATTCTGCTTCATCTATCGTAATAAACGGTGGTGACATATATGTAAATGCCGAAGGTGACGGCATTGATTCTAACGGAACTATAGTGATTAATTCGGGAATCGTTGTTGTGGATGGTCCGGTATCCGATGGTAACAGCGGTCTTGACTACGATGCAAACTGTACAATAAATGGCGGATATATATTTATTGCAGGTTCAAGCGGTATGGCTGAAGGTTTTTCTTCGGATTCCACACAATGCGGTGCGCTTTTAGCCGTAACTAACGGTAGTGCGGAAAATACAGTTTCCCTTGCAGATTCAAAGGGCAATGTAATATTAAGCTATACCCCATCGAAAAAATACGGAGCATTAAACATATCTTCTCCGGATATGAAAACAGGTGAGACCTACATTCTTTATACCGGCGGTACAATTACCGGTATAACAGAACTTAACAGTAGAATTTCAAAAGGCGGTACAATATCAGACGGAAGCTCTGTTTTAGAATATACACAGACAGATGTGACCTACTCCGATATTAAAGGCGGTTTTGGTCCCGGCGGCAATGGTCGTCCAAACGGTCGTCCAAGTATGCCCGACGGTGAAATGCCTGGTATGCCCGACAGCACCCGTCCTGAAAGACCTGGTAAGACTTCCGGAATTTCATAAAAATAAGACCTCTGTTCATGTTAAGCCTGACAGAGGTCTTTTTTTTGTACTATATTTCCATTTGTTTTCCAAGTAACGTTGCTGCCGATGCTGCCAGTTTATGTTCTGCATCACCCATGATACCGTTTTCATCTTTTCCTATTATCACAACCGCCCCCATAATATCGCCTTCGCTTATTATAGGTGCTATTACCTGTCCTGAAAAAACATCCATTTCATTCCATATTTTTACCGGCCTTTTTTCACCTTTTCCTGTTATATATAAATTACGTTTTTCAATTATCCCATACAATTCTTTTGTAATTGGTTTTCCTATGGTATCCTTTTTCCCTGCACCTGATACAGCCACAATTGAATTTTTGTCCGTTATTATGACTATATGTCCGCTGATATGAGCAAGAGTATCCGCATACTGTTTCGCGTATTCCGACATTTCCCCTATTTGCGAATATTTTCTCAGGATTATTTCTCCGTCTTTTTCGGTAAAAATCTCTATAGGGTCACCTTCCCTTATTTTGAGGGTACGTCTGATTTCCTTCGGTACAACAACTCTGCCAAGGTCATCTATTCTTCTGACAATTCCTGCTAATGTCAAGCACTTTTTGCAAAAAATTATGAACTTTTTTTGCAACCGTTTCAGTATCAAATACTGAATATCATTTACTGCTCATGTCACTGTGATGTCATATTTGATTTTATTGTTCAAGTGATACTGATGTCAATTATTTTTCCAAATAATATTCATCTTCATCCCTGAGTACAAATAAATCTTATCAATCAAGCTATTCACGAGCACAGGCGATAAGCTCTCCAAATCTCCATAAGAAGCAATTTCCTGTTCCTTATTGTGTGCATTACTCAATGCCTGTTTCAGTTCATGGGTTTCCTGCTCCTTTTCATGGATTAAATCCAACAAGGATTTTCTTTCCACATCCAGAAGTGTCTTTCTTTCCAAAAAATCCACCGTTGTTACTCTGTCTCTATGCTTCTGTACCAGAAGTTCCTGCAATCTTTCATCGCAAGACGCCAAATGCTCCTGTGCCTCGGATATTTCTTCCTTATTACGTTTTATCTGATCAGAATAATTCATCATCTCCTGACCTGTCAATAAATCCAAGGCTAATACTTCCTTGATATGCTTTCTAATCTGATACAACACTACCTCTTCAATCTCTCGCATGGTCGAGTCACCTTCATAGCAATCGAATTGATCAGTCACACTACGTGTATTACATACTAATGGCATATCATCCGGAACGAACCGATTTCTACTCAAAGCTCTTTTACAACCACCACAATACAACTTACCTATCAAAGGATAACTCTCTTTATTCTTATCCCGGCTACCTTTCGACACTGTTTTTGTATTGTTCGTATAGCGTTTTTGAACTTCCTCGAAATCTTCCTTACTTATAATGGGTTCATGATTATTATAAATCCTTTCCCACTCTGAAGAAGGAATAAGTACCTTTCGCTTACTGCCAACCGAACGCTGCCTATACTTATTATAGGTCATCGTACCAATATATGCTTCATTCGTTAATATTGAATGTACACTCCTTGCATACCAAAATGCTCTTCCACCCGGAGCTTCACGATTAATCTTGCGTTTCATCTGTTCAAATTCTCGTGGTGTAGGAACACCCTCATCGTTCAGTTGTCTCGCAATCTGATTAATATTTAATCCATTCAAGGCTAAATCGAATATTCTTCTAACCACTTCTGCCTCTCTGGGTTCTATCACAAGTTTGTACTTATCCTCTTTGGATTTACTATAACCAAAAGGAGCACTTCCTGCAATAAATTTCCCCTGAGCCTTCTTGGCTGATAACTGGTTGATAATCTTATCAGACGTATCCTTACAATAATAATCGGCAAGGATACTCTTAAATTTCATCGCCATTTCCAAAGGATTACCAATGTATTCATTACTGTCAAACTTATCCGCAATTGAAATAAATCTAACATCAAGTGTTGGAAATATCCTTTCCAAATACTTCTGGATATCAATATAATCTCTCGAAAATCTGGAAAGGTCTTTTACCACAATACAATACACCTTGTTTTCCTTAACTAGGCGAAGAACTTCCTGAATACCCGGTCGTTCCAGATTTGTTCCGGAGTAACCATCATCCCACCGCTCTGTATACTCATAATCCGAAAGCTCCGGATGATTTTTTACATAGTCAGCAATTATCATCTTCTGATAAAGAATACTACTACTCTCGGTACTATCCGGATCATCCTTGGAGAGGCGTTCATAACCCACTACATACTTATCATACTGCATAAGCTTCCCCTCCTTTTATTTTCAGATTGATGACAACACGCTCATCCTCATACAGATAAATAGAGTCAACTATCTCATTAACCAACACCTTATCAAGTTTTCTTGAAGTGTTAGCCTTTAACAGGCTTCTTAGAAACTTATTCTGTCTTTCAACATCTCTGTTAAAATGCATAAGCTTCTTATCTAAAGCTTCAATCTCATCCGTATATTCCTTGGATTTAGCCAGTGCCTCATGTCGAATCCTATTATAGTCTTCAAGTGTCTTTGTCCCACGCTTCATTGCAAAATATGTTTCTTGAATCATATCATCAAGAGCTTTCTTCTGCTTGAGAAGCTTTTGTTGCTGCCTCTGGATATCTTCAATTACCTGTTGTGCAGCCTTATTATTTGCCTGTGTTAAATCCTTTCCTCTGATACCATAACATTTCAGTGTTTCCCTTATTATACACTGAAAAATCTCTAACAACTTTTCCTCAGAGATTGACTTGTACACACACTGCCTATGATCTTTCACATAAGCACCACGGCAATAATAGCGATATCGTCTTATATCTTGTACCCTGCCCTGATAGTACATCGCACCCAATCGCTTTCCGCAATCACCGCAATATACTACATCACCAAAGATGTTTTCATATATTGCATTCTTACGAATTCGCTTTTGTTTGCTTCCGGCTTGTGAAATCTGAACATTTAGCTCTTCATTCACTCTGTTGCTCGCTTGCTCAAAATCTTCTTTACTCACAAGCGGCTCATGGGCATTCTCTACAACAATCCATTCTTCCTTCGGAACAGCAATCCGTTCCTTCTGGTTTTCATACAGTCTACATTGATATTTGCCTTGCGCCATATCTCCGGCATAAACAACATTTCTCAATATATCCTGCACGCTTCCCCTTCTCCACCTATAAATCGGCTCATCCGCCTCTGCATAGGTCTTTCCGGTCTCTAACCATTCCTTGGGACGATTCACTCTGTTCTCATACAAATAATCCATAAGGTCATTGATGGATGCACCAGCCAAATATTTTGCAAACATCTGTTGCACTTCATATGCGGCATCTCCTGCCGGAACCAGCGTTCTAATACCATCAATCCATTCCGCTTTATACCCATACGGACACCTGCTTCCAACAAAGGAACCTTTCTTCTGGCTAATTGTCTTTACTGCTGTAACCTTTTCTGAGCTTTCTAATGCATACATCTCATTTGTCAGGTTTTTCAGACGCACCTCGAACTTTCTACTGGCAGCATCATGTGCCATAGAATCATAATTATCTGAAATTGCAATAAATCGTATATCCAAGAAAGGAAGGATATTTTCTATATAATTACATCCATCCAGGAAATCACGACCAAATCTTGAAAAATCCTTTACGATAATACAGTTGATTTTACCAGACCTTGCATCATGCATTAACTCTTCAAATGCCGCTCTGTCAAAGTCAGTACCGCTTAACCCCTTGTCCTCGTAAAATCCAGCCAACTTGATAATAAACTTCCTATCCGGATTGTCATTATGCTTTTGTATATAATCTTCTATTACCTGTTTCTGATTCTCAATGGATTCCGATTTCCTGTCGTCCTTATCTACTGATAATCTGACATAACCTCCGGTTTCAAAAACTGGAATAGAAATATCCGCTTCTGGAACAGTGGTTTCAAATCTCCTAGACTTCTTAGGCATTTAAACCACCTCCCATTCTTCACATCTGCGTTGAAACTCTGCTTCTTCATAGCATTTTTTCATTGACTCCAGCACAGGTATTTCATTTCTGAACTTAAAGTCAATCTTCAAACGCACCTCAGAATCTTCGTATACCCAGATGCATTCAACAAACTTAAGTAAAGTTCTTCTGTCCAATTCCTTGATTCTCATGGAGCGTTTCAGTTCTTCCAAACGGGTTCCCGCTGCAACACCATCTGTCAGAATACTCTTCACAAGTCTCTCGTTCTCTTCCAGTGCCTGCGAAATCTCCGCTGCTTTCTTCTGAAACTTTTTTGTGTATGTCTCATACTGTTCCTGATTGATTATCCCTGCTGCTAAATCCGCTTGAAATCCTACTATGTCAGCAGTAACAAGATTATATTCGTCCCTAAGACGCTTCATATTCTCGTCGTAATCTCTAATATGGTCAAAAGAAAGCTGATACTTTCTTACCTTATCAACAAGCTTTGCATAATCTATACATCCACTTACATAAACCTTCAATGCCTGCAATACGATTTCGCAAAGCTTATCTTCTTCAATCGCATGACGGGTACAGCCTTTCCCGACATTCTTCGTCTTACACATATAAATGCGTTTTTCTCCGCCTTTATTCTTGTAAGTTCTTCTGATCATCGGAGTATTACAGTCTCCACAAATCAAAACGCCATTGAAAATACTAACATCTCCGCCATCCTTCCATCTGCCCTCATACTTGAGTAGCCTCTGGACTGTATCAAAATCGCTTTTGGAAATAATAGCTTCATGTGTATTTTCTACCCGTACACAATAATCTGTACCATCCTCGTTCTTCTTGCGCTTAGTAGACTTAAATCCCACAGTTACACATTTACCCTGAACCAAGGTTCCCGTGTACACTTCATTCATTAAAATTCTACGCACTGCCTGCGCTGACCACTGTGGTCTTTCACCTACTGTAAATCCGGTCGTGTATTTCTCTCCATTCTCCTGCTTATATGCCATTGGCGAAAGGACACCTCTATCGTTGAGCATATTAGCTATACCTTCCATGCTCATACCACAGATTTTAGAATCAAATATCTCTCTTACAATACCAGCAGGGTACTCGTCAATTACCAGCAGATTGTTATCGGCATCACTCTTCTTATATCCATAAGCTGCGAAACTTCCAATAAAAGCTCCTGCCTTCATCTTTGCTTCCTGACTCATTCTAATCTTCTTTGAGGTACTGGTAAGATATTCTTCATTTACCATATTTTTGACAGGTAAAACAAGATTCCTCTCCACAGAAGTTGCTGTCAGGCTATCAAAATTGTCTCCTATTGCAATGAAACGAATATTCATTTTAGGAAAAATTCGTTTCTGATACTCTCCCGCCTCCATTGAATCACGAGAAAAACGGGAAAGGTCTTTGCATACTACACACTTGACCTTTCCCGCATTAATATCTTCCATCATTCTCTTAAATTCAGGACGTTCAAAATCTTTGCCGGAAAAGCCATCATCAATATACATGTCATACAGCTGCAAATCTGATTGACTTCTGATATACTCTCTCAGAATCTCTCGCTGATTGCTGACACTGTTACTCTCTGACTTCAAAATACCATCAATATCCAAATCGTCTTTTGACAGACGAATGTAGGCTGCGGTATCGTAAATCATCGTCTTATTCATCTGCTTAATCTCCTTAACCTTTATTGGTCAGAAACGATGTTTCCCATCAAAAAAGCCAGGAGCTTCAGCTATTTGGTCCTATTGGTTAGAAAAGAGGTCCTACGCTCACTTCTAAACAAAGTTCCGGCTAATTGTCCTGACTTTAATTTATCATACGTTTCTCGATTTGTCTATTGATTCTTTTTGCCACTTTTTGGAATTTCCATTAGTAGCTTACTCTGGTATAGGACTGAATATATTCATCCATAATCTCATCGGTTGATGTATCGCCAACAAAATTGACCATAACAACAGTATCACAAATGTTCCATATTGAAGAACCGGATGAATGCTTCGCTATCTTCTTAAGTTTATCATTCCTTCGCTCCTTCGGACTGATATTCAGATCCTCCATTACAGGTAAAGACGCTTTATCAGCTTCCATAAGCTTCATTCGCATAATCTCCACTTCCTCCAGTTCACTAAAACTGCTTTCCATATAAGCATCCCCACCTTTCTGATAATTATTCCATTATCTGGTAAAGAAAAAGCACCAGTCATACTGATACACTTTCGTTAACAGACAATCGGGGATGCCACAGCTTTACTCTGACATCCCCTTTTTCTTACTTGTAATCTGTAATAATTGCCTCTGAAGCTCTGACTATCTCATCAAACAAAGCTTCATCTGATATAGCACCAATCTTTTTAACGATTCTAGTACGGTCAATGGGTCTTGTCTGTTCTCCCATTGCCATACCGGATTCTCTGAGTCCATCACATTTGTCCCGATTAACAAATACATGATACTTTGCATCAATGTACTTAAATCTTTTGGTCATAGGCACAACACGAAGGATTGGACTTCCTTCATTATATAAATCTCCGCTTATACAAACCGCCGGTCTTATACCAGCTGTAAGGCAACATGATTTATCCTCACCAAAATCAACAAGGTAAATCGCACCTCTCTCCGGAGCTTCTACCATCATTGCCCTCTGAATATTTTCCGGTAAGTATCCCTCTGTTGCCTCTGTATCACTTAAACGCCTTCTAAAAGGCATCTGCCCGGTCTGATGTTCCAAATTTCTCTTGGAATATCGGTTCTCATAGCCCCGGCAGATATTGGTATTTCTATTGTTCATCACTGTTACAGCCGAATTTCGGCTTTGTCCTATTCTCAATGTCTTGTTCCTCCAATTCTTTCGCATACTCATATGCTTCTTTTTCTGTAGGAAACTCCATAATAATCCTACGTTCTTTAATAATTGCTGCTCCAAATGGTAAAATCGCCACACGTATACTTAGCAACCATTACCACCATCCCACGGAAATGCTTTCACAGCATTCCAGCCTATTACTTTGGAGTGTATTCTTACACCCTGACGCTCCGCTTCATTCAGTACATCCAGTAATACTTCCTTGTCTGAGGAAATATCCAATATATCCCTGACAAGTACTGCCATGATTGAAGTATTTTTCATGTACCACTTCAACATATCAATCGGATGTGTTTCATCCATGATAGTGTCCGTAATCTCAAAGCCAAACCTCAAGGCATCAGTCTCTAACTCATCCGCAATCTTGCTGTTACTGTTTCCAACAAAAATGAGCCCGACTAAAGGCTCATCATTTTCTCTGTTTGCATATTCGCTAATATTCATGCTACCTCCAATCTGCCGACTGGTTGCCCAGCCGGCATCAAAACTACATCATCATAATAGTAAGAAAATCAGCATCGGCACATTCACTGCACATCTGTTCATCACAGAATTTGAGGATATCCTCATATGTCACAACAAAGAATCCATTTCTCTTGGAATCAGCCACCAGCGCATTGCCAAATTTGCTATCAAGCATTGCGTTAGACAAAGTAATTACTCCGTCAATCATATCCTTTTCAATCAACTGGCTTACTGCCTGATATCCTTTACTGCCAAGCGAACCACTTCTTGTTTCTTCCTGAAGGAATACGATAGGAAGTAACCCTTCCTCCTCGCAAAAATCAATAAGTTCGTTTGCAGATTTTGCATCCACCTCATTCGGAATCTCCGTTGTCACCACTACAGCTACTCTTGCTTTGATTTCTTCTCTTTTCATTGAAATTCTCCTTTAAAAATGAATTTGAGAACGGCATACCGTCGTATGCCAAGCGCTTGTCTTCTCACATAAGGGGACTTATCCAGAAGTTACTGTACGGTTCCTGATACTTCAAAAATTGATGATTACAGACTCTGCAATAAATCCACTTGTGTGGGAAGACAAGAATCTTCCCCTGTCTTTCGACCTGCCTCTCGGCAATCCCCCAGCCGGGTAACATATCCTATGCTAGCTGCAATCACTTCGTAGTATCCATGCCCATCAAGGACTTGCGAAAGTAGCCACTCTCTGCCAATGCTTTTGCTGAAAGGCAGGTGCGCCATCTATCTCATTATCTCTGGTTGCTACACCAGTAGGCACAACCCTCTGCTCGGCACCTTCACAGGCGAATACTTCATGTTTCTCATAATCATCAAAGTATCAGGTACATCTTCGCACGAAATGGGGTTCTGCCACCCCGCTTCTATATTAATTAGAAACAAGGCGAAATAGAAAATCGCGGGATATGCGTGTCCTATTCAGTTGTCAAATATCAAGTTGATATAGAACCGAACAAAAAGAGCTGCCCGGTAACTCACCAACCATAGTTAGATTCTATACCGAAACAGCCCTTCAAAAAATGCACTTGCACGCTCCCTTTTGGGACAAAATTGGCTCCCTATATTTACTTTTGAAATGCTTTCATTACTTCTATCAATAATGGCTTTTTATCATCGGGGCATCCATTGTACAAGGATACAACATAATCTGATTCCTGTACTTTTTCCTCAATACCCACTAAATATTCCAAAGAAACTCTGAAATATTCAGCAAGTGCTATCAGATTATCTACTGATAATCCATTCACACCTCTTTCTGCTTTACTTATTGTCTTCAAATGCAAGCCAATCTGCTCCGATAAATTTGCCTGGCTCAGTCCTTCCTTATTACGAAGTTCTGCTATTCTTTTTCCACTCAATTCAGTGTTGTAATTCAAATTAACCTTCTTTCCCTACATAAGGTTAATTGATATCTCATGGATTCACAAACTCTCTCTGTAGTATAAATGCAAAAAGCCAGGTAGTTCATTCACATACTGCAAATGAATTACCCGGCCTTAGTCGTTAATAGTTTCTTATTACGCTACTTGCTCGTTGCAATTTTCATATTAATTTGTGGAAAATACTGTTCATCATTTTCCAAATTAATACGAACAATATTTTTGCATTTCATACACTTAATTTCAATTACACCACTTTTCGAATCAGTTTCAAATAATCTTCTGTGGTCAATTCCACAACTTATAGTTCTGTATTTGCTCATATTTCCTCCTTAACTACGGTGCACTATGCTTCCATAGAAAATTAGAAATATTCTCAAATGGTTAGCACAGCCTTTTCCAAAGCGGGTAGCTCTGTACTTCGCTTAACCTATTTGTAAATTACATTCAATGCAATCGTCTTCTTTACAGCATCCTTCAATACTTTTTCCAAGGCATCTACATATTGATTTTCATCAATCATACCCTTATAAAAGTAAGGCATGCTGTTATTTAAGAACCCACGGAAATATGTGCCAAATCCAAAACCTGTTAATTCTGCATCTCTCATTGCTTTGTCATAGAGAAGAATGCTGACAAATTTTTTAGCATCAACATTTCTGGCAACCTGCTTCCAAAACAACTCCTCTTCCTTCTGCCCAGGGAATCGTCCATTTACTAATTTCATTGTCATATGAACGGTATGACTAATAAAGTTTTCTGAGATGAAATTGCGCAAGTTTCCTGTGAAGTCAATAGTAAACGACTTACAATTAATGTAATAATTTTCTTCTATTTTACAACTATATCCATCTCCATATCTAAGCCTTCTCTTAAGAGCGTTGTAGCTGTTACCATGCGGACATATTCCTATGTTGTCACCTATATTTTTACTTCCCGGCTCAAACACCTTCTTATCGGTTTCACTCTCAAGAATATGAGCTCTTACACACTTAAATAACTCATCTTGATTTATTTCAACATCTACGTCTTCTTCTCCAAGAAGGGTAATCGGAATTTTAACAGATGTCCTTACCAGGAACTCTGCTGTCTGCAATAAAATACTCTTTACAACATTAACAATGTTATACTTTCTGACAACTTCTTCGTGCTTCATTCCTTCATCACGTTTTAAGTAACATGGTAATGCCACGATCTCTAAATTACGTCTCGCTTTATTCTGAGCTTCCTGCAATTCACCTTGAAGTTCCTTCACTCTCTTATTGACTTGCTCAATAATTTCATCAGCTGACATCTCATTCGCCACATCCATCGACACTGAAAACGGATCGTCAATAAAATCATCTTTTCTCAATGCATCAATATACAAATCTACCTTATTATTAACCATAAATAAAGGCGTTTGTTTCTTGTACGCTTCTAACAGCTTACGATACAGTTCATAAATCTTTTTTTCATTTGTATCACCTTGAAGCGGCACTACCATTGCTACTGCATCCGTATCTCCTTGGTAAATGAGTTCGTTCAGATAATCTGCATTATCATCATTAACTACCCCCGTATGATACAATCCTCTTGTATCTAATATTCCAAAAGTATATTCGCCATGTTCATCAATAAACACCTGCGAGGCATTCTTATCATTAGCAATAATATCTCGTACTGCCTTGTTCATTGGTGTATAAATAAAAATCTGTCCACACAACACCTCCAATGATAAACGCTCTCCCGCCTGCAAGTTATTAGATGTAAACATTGCCTCAATGAATCGATTGTCTTCTTCTGTTTCTTCTAAGGAAATCTCTTTGTAATATAAACCATCTTCCGAGATGTTCTCCTCATTAAAGTATTCAAAGAATTTATCTCTCAATATCTCATTTGTCTCTTCACAAATTTCCAGCAATTCGTTCGTGAAGTCTTTGTCGATAAGTGAGATAATTCTCTCTACCTCAATTTTTAATGCACCCAAGAATTTGTTCGAGTTTTCTTTAGCTTCTTTCTCCGACATGTTATTTTTAGTGGCATTATAGATTTCATAATCATGTTCACTAAAATGAAACTTTCTATACACTCCCACAATCTTCTCTACAAATTCCTTTTTCTGCTGCTCTGTCAAGAAATTGAATACTGCACATGTGTTATTACGTTCACTTAACTGTGAAAACAATTCCTCTTCAAAATCACTTTCCGCTTTACCTACCATGCTTGCGACTACTTTACCATTAAGTCTTACTACCTTGGCTATCGCAGTAATAACCATCTCAGAAAATACTTTCCTTTCCAGTATTTCCTCACTAATACTTGCCGCAACAATTACCTTGCCATTCAACGCTGTCGTATAAACTAACATTCTTTCACGAACCGTTGAATTTGTTTTGCCAACACATTTAATCAATATCTTACGAGCTCTAGGTTCAGCAAAAACAACTGAAAATTCCGTTTTACCATCTCCAGTTCCGCCAATCAGCTTAATGACATGCATATGTGGCAATAAATTTTTCTTGAACATCTTTTATGTCCTCCTTGTAATTTATTACAACAAAAAAGCCCATAACAATCCATCGGAAGATGCTATGGGCATAAATTCATATGCAAGAACAAGAAGATACAATATCTATCTTCTCCATATTATCGTCACAGCATGGATCGTTTTGATAGCGGGTAGCTATCTACTTTGAAACTGAACGAGCTTTTCAGTTGTATATTTAAATTACATTCTTTTTTAATAAATGTCAATTCCTTTTTTAGAATTTAGGGAATTTTAATATGCTTTCTAATATTGTATAAGCTGCCTCTTGCTGTTTACTATTCATTTTTTCTATTATATCAATCAATTTATTATTTGATAATTCCAATTCTGTTCCCTTTACCAGATAATCAAGTGAAGTATCAAAATAGTCTGCTAGTATAAGTAAGTTATCTACTGACAGACCAATAATACCTCTTTCCGCTTTGCTTACCGTCTTTACATGAATTCCAAGTGTCTCTGCAAGTGCATTTTGTGATAACCCTTTTTCCTTTCTCAAATTTTTAATTCTCTTTCCACTTTCAACTAAATCGTAATACATAATCAATCCATCCTTTCTTGTTTCCGGCGATAACCAGTTACAAGAATGTTTGAGGACGAATATTTTTTTACCACCGCAGTCTTTACAATCAAAAAGAACGCAAAGGAAAGCCAGTCCAAAACCGGTTATCTTTCCCCTGCGTCCGTGGTGCTGTCACACAATAGTGCCGCCCTTATCAGGTGGTGCCATCATTTAATTGTTATTTGTTTCTATACTTTGAATACTCCGTTCTCGGAGTGCTCAATCAACATCTGTTCCGTGTAATGCTTCAATCGAAGAACCCTTTTACACTTCTCACACTTAAGTTCAAATCCTCCCAGATTCAACTCTACATTGTTTCCTGTAACATAATAATTCATAAAAAGCCTGTTACAATGACCATTTCTACATCTAATCTCAATCTTTCTATTCAATTCAGTCTGCTCCTTTGCTATACAAAATCAATACTTAACTTTGTACTCGCATAGGAAAGGGAAATCACCTTTGCAAGTCTTCCGGGTGCAGAGTTCCGATGTGACAACTGCCCTGTGTCACCTGCACCACTGTGCTGATCTATCGGAAGCAACTGATTGTCACCTGTGACAAATCAGTTATGCTCCGGCTCTCTCCATAAACCACATATTGTTATCTTCATAATACAGATAACTCTCTCTGCCATTCACAATACAGGTATATCTCATACCCACACCGCCAGCCTTCAGACTTGCAGCTCTTCGGATGTCCTTAACCCGCTGTATCTCATAAACACTGCCATCTGTCCATCGGAAACTTTTAGGGGTAAGAACCCCTTCTTTTGAAAATTCGGCAGTCACATCAACATATACTTTATTACTTTCCATGTCAACCTCCTGTTTACACTATGGCGATTGCTCTTGGAGCATCTTCCCGCCGTCTGATATATCCTAACTCTTCAAGTTTTTTCAAATGTGCATAAACACTTGAAGTCGATGCCAAATTACAGATAACGCATAACTCCCTGATGGAAGGTGCGTAACCATGCTGCATTTGATAATCAACGATGCTGTCATACACAAGCTTCTGTCTTTCTGTCAATTCCGTTTTCTTAGTCATTCCGTTCAACTCCTCACTGATTAAAGTAGCCATGTGGATGTACTACATGATCCTCACGGGCATTTACTGCGGATAATAGTTTATCCCGATACATTAGCCCCCTCTGAATACTGTAAAAACCAAATCGTCTGCGAATATCATCAACTGCTGCATCCACTTTCATCTGCTTTTCCCGAAATTCAACACTGGAAAATAAATCAATCTGCTCCCAATAATTATCCGTTACAAGGTCTGCACCTCTTACGCCTACACTTCTGATTGGCTTTCTCCAATCATAACTTGTTTTAAAAATCTGGTAGGCATACGCAGCTATCTCACTGGTAATGTTAGTGGCATGGTCTATCTTTTTCTGACGGGTAAAAGAGAACAATTCATTATCTCTGATACTGATTTCCACCACCCGGCACCGGAATCCATTTTCCCGAAGCCTTGCAGCCACACTTTCCGCCAAAATGTAAAGAACAATTTTCACATCCTCGTCATTTTCTAAATCTCTCGGTGTGGTCGTACTGTTACCAACTGATTTAATTGGAGCTTGGGTATCCTCCAGCCTGACCGGTGAGTCATCATAGCCATTAGCAAATGCCCACAACACACTCCCCATTTTGCCAAGATGATTTACAAGAATATGTTCATCCATCCTTGCAAGATCACCGATTGTTTTTATACCTATTTTCAACAGCTTCTGGTTAGTGCTTCGTCCCACATAAAGTAAATCTGATGCAGGGAGCTTCCATGCTTTCTGGCGAAACTCGTCCTTATACATGGTAGTAATCGCATCCGGCTTTTTATAATCCGAACCGAGCTTGGCATAAATTTTGTCAAAGGATACTCCTATGCTGACAGTTATACCAAGCTCACTCTTCATCCGGTTACTGATTTCCTCCGCAATCTTATAACCATCACCCTTGATACTGCTGCTTGCTGATACATCCAGCCAGCTTTCATCAATTCCATATGGTTCCTGCAAATCGGTGTATTCCGAATAAATCTCATGTGCCATGCGGGAAAAACGCAGATACAAGTCCATTCTGGGGGAAATAAATGTAATGTCAGGGCAAACCTGTTTCGCCTGCCAGAGAGCCATTCCTGTTTTCACACCGTATTTTTTGGCAATGTAGTCAGCTGTCAGTACAATTCCATGTCTTGACTCCGGGTCCCCTCCTACTGCCAATGGCTTTCCGGCTAGTTCCGGGTGATGTAAATGCTCAATCGCCGCATAACAGCAGTTGATATCACTATGCAATATGGTTCGCTCCATTTCCCATTCACCTCCAGTCTGTTCTATGGAAAGAAGCTTTCTATCACTTCTTACAGGCTCAAGTATAACTCTCTCAATAAGCGATTGTCAACAGACACATGTGTCCCTTTTCTCTCATTTGGCGATTTTATGCTTGAAAAAATCTTCTTTCTGATATATACTATAGGGGAAATCGAGACACTAAATCATCTTAGAAACGAGGCGAATTTATGAGAAATATCGGCGAAATCATTTCTTCCAACAGAAAGAAAATGAAACTGTCACAGCCAATGTTAGCTGAACTATTACAGGAAGAAGGCATCAACCTCTCAGCAAAGGCAATCTCCAAATGGGAGACAAATGCCACTGAACCAAGTATTGCTACTTTCATGACCGTTTGCAAAGTGCTGAACATTACAAATATATATGAAGCATATTTCGGGGAAAATCCATCCGATCCGCTTTCTACTCTTAATGAAATAGGAAAAGAAAAGGCTTTAGACTATATTGATTTGTTGCATTTTAGCGACAAGTATACAAAGAAATCCTGCAAAATTATCCCATTTAGCAGATTTATTGATGTCTATGAAAACGCTGTTTCTGCCGGAACCGGAAACTTCCTTGTGGATGGACCAAAAGAAACGATTCAACTTACGAAAGATATCATACCGGAATCCGCAAGCTTCGGTGTAAAAATCAGTGGTGACAGTATGGAACCCGAATTTGAAGATGGGCAGATTGCATGGGTATTAAAGCAAGATATGGTTGAAAATGGAGAAATCGGAATCTTCTCTCTGAACGGAGAAGCCTATATTAAGAAATTGCAGGATGACCAAAATGGAGTATTCCTTATTTCCCTAAACGAGAAATATCCTCCAATTCCGGTTAGAGAACATGACCGTTTTGATATACTTGGAAAAGTAGTTGGAAAGAATCATCCAGACGAAATCAAAGAATACTTACAATAATTAAGTCCTTCTTTTTGGACAGTACTTTCTGTATCATTTGTAATATAAGATATTTATGAAGGAAGGTGTTTGCCATGGCGGTCGTTAATAACCTGAAAACAATTCGTGAATCACGAGGTCTTCTGCAAGAGGATATAGCCTCTGCCACCGGATTCTGCACAAAAACTATCAGCAGAGTGGAACGTGGTGAACGGGCACCATCCGCTGAATTTATGCTCCGAATTGCAGCATACTTTAATCTGCTTGTTGAAGATGTATTTAAGTTGGAAGAGCACTGATTGGTGCTCTTCCATTTTCTACAAGTCTTAATATATTATGAGCCTATTGTCCACACAACCGTAACATTGTCTGTCACATCAATATCATCCGGGTTAATGTCAATATCATAAGCTTCATCCGGCTCACAGCTTCTGACACAACATTCCTCCAGCATCAGTTTGTCCATTGGTCTTGATACAAAATCTATTTCTGCCCAGGAATAATCTATTGTAATAATCTCTCCCAGACTTACTCCTGATGCTTTTGAAAGAACATCTGCCTTTGCTTTTGCGTCTGTTACCGCATTTGCCAACAACTCGTTTTTGCACTTTTCCGGCTCCGCTACCGTATATTCTATACGAAACTCTGGTCTTACCGGAGAATGTCCAAGTTTATATAGTACCTTACCCAGCCTCTTATTATCAGCAGGAAATTCAATCTTCATTCGATGCACATATTTATATCCTTCAAATCTTCTTTTCCAGCTTTTGTCCTTTGCCTGATAACTCTCATACTCAGCACTTACATTAAAATTCAAGGTCTTAATATCTTCACGGTCAAATCCTAAATCTGAAAACATTTGCTTCAGATACTCTGTCATATGAGCGGACTCTTCCAATGCTGCATCATACTCTTCCTTCATGCCTTCCGTCGTCATAACCAGTCTGACCGTATCCGGTTTCACTGACAAATTTCCTTTACCTGTTACTCTGATTGTTCGTTCCATAGCAATTCCTCCTAATCTTCTTGCCAATTTTCTGTAAATTCCTTTAATATAAAACCTAAAAGCTCCTTCGTTAATCGCACATATTTTCCAAATGGATTAATAACCAATCCCTGTACCTTATCACTTTTGTACGCAATCTCCATCATGTCATATAAAGGAAGTGACATGATGACATTTCCACACTGTTTACGCCTTGATTCCTCTTCCCCTGTGAAAAAATAAAACCACTCTTCATCCTTTCCTTCTGTCACGGTATCCATGTGTAGTCTGACATCATGATCCAGCGTAAGGGTATCTCCTTCCTTGAGATGATACACATCCAAATCAGAAAACATGTCTTCCCCCACCGTTACAAAAGGCACCAATACATGACCTTTACTTTTCATTCTTGAACATAGCATTGTCAGCAAAAACAGAAAGCTATCCTTGTCATCTTTCGCATACATCTGATGTATAGCGGTCTCAATGGCAGCATTTCCGAATAAATCTTCATTTTCATCTGAGTGATATACTCTCCTGCCAATGGTTTCATCAAATAACTGCATCACTTGTAAGATATCCTCACTTACCCGGTTTCTGCATTCTGCCCGTAAAATCGCTGACATATCATAAAATGCTTCTGCGATACTTCCTGTTATGGCTGCGAGGGTATCCGTGTCACCGCCTAGTGAGACTGCATTTCTTACTGCATCCTCGAAATTTTCAGACTCCAGAAACGCAATGATTGCTTCCGGAACCGTTTGCTGGCAACTTTCCACATGATGATAAGTCGGTCTTATTTCATCCAATGTACGATTCAAATCATATCCAAACTCTTTGACTACATACTCTCTGATACCATCCTTATTCACCCCATGCCTTGCCAAAAAGATACAGCTTGCCGTAGCCTCTGCTCCTTTGACACCTTCCGGATGGTTATGTGTTACTTCCGCTGTGTAAGCTGCCACCTCCCTGGTTCTCTCTAAAGTAGGATAAAGCCAGCCAACCGCAGATACCCGCATTGCAGAACCATTTCCATAACTGTTATATGGCTTCGGGCTTGGAGCTTCGAGCCAATAGCGAAATCTTCCGCCATATCCGGCATGAGGATATCGCTTTCCCCAGTCCTGCATATTTGCTGTCACAGCCTCCTCAATTTCTTCCTTTGTAGCATCCGGACCTACAGCCATTAAAGCCTCTGCGATTGCAGCTGTCATTACAGAATCATCCGTAAACTGACAACCTTTTGTAAACAGTTCAAAATCCTTTGTCTTAGTTCCTCTATCAAACTCAAATGGACTTCCAATAATATCACCTAGTATTGCTCCGTACATAGTTCCTCCTATCCCCGGTCTGTTCCGGCTCATTGCATCTTTTTCTTTATTACAATTACATTATATATTTGTACCTTATTTATTTGGTCGCTGAACGGGCGACACTTTCATGCAAAAGAAAAACGCCAGTATATAAGATACTGACGCATTCATTCTTCCTACAATCTATCTCTCTTTTTTCTTCCGTCTCCGCACTTCTTCCCTCAAAAGTGCATACTCAATGTAACTATATATTAGTTCGGAAACATCTTTATCATCAAGATACAATAATTTATTTATATCTATTGTTCCTAATTCTATTCCTGCTGAACCAACCTGGATTCCATCGCCATGTTGTGAAACCATAGCAACAATCTCATCACTTTTCATACTGCTTATCTGACCATTATGTAAAAAAGCAGCTTTACCATCCGGCAACAGTTTTACAAATCTGTCAACATTATACTGAAGCGAATTATGGCTTGTCTTAAACCGGTCTATAGCTACTGTCATAGAGGTATAACTGTTTCGCTTTTCACCTCGAAACCCTGCATCTGTACCAAATATAGAAAGTGATACAATCTGTGTTTCACCAAATCTATCATTTACCAAGAATGCTCTATACACACCATTATAGTGTCCGCCTCCGGCATTTCCATAATCCATATATCTCTGTCCAAGGTCTTCAAGAAGTTCAAAATTCTTGCGTTTCACCATTGGTAGCTTATGCCCTGTATCAAGTAATGCCTGATACAGATTTACTGCAAGTGACCTAAGTGCTCCAGGTGTGTCTTCTCCAAAGATCCAGTTCCCCGAGTCATTATAATCCCAAATCAATTCCTGATTTTGTAATTCTTCCAATGTAAACCGGATTTCCTTTTCTTCTTTGTATTCCGGTAATGTATATTCTTTATGTATCATCTGCCCGTATGTAAGTATCTTATCCAAGAAAACATATTGATCTGTATCTTCGTCATACGCAGCAATTCTTAAATCAATACCATTTGTAACAACTATATATTTTGCACCTATCGTATCAGAATATCTGATAGCCTGTTCAGACACATTATCTGTGAGAAACACCTTCTCATTCTTACATTCAATCACAGTAACAGGATAGAGACACTGCTCCTCTTCATCATACATATGAATAACAATATCCGCTCTTCCGGAAGCTCCTTCCACATAGTAAGACATCGGTACTTCCAATAAAATCATATCTTTAGGAACTCCATATTGATGTTCAAATAAGGCTGCCACCCTTTGTCTGATGGTTTCCTCCGGAGTGATTTCTATGAGTTTCTTCCGATAAGTGTCATAATAACAGTCTTTACCTTCTCGTTTATAAATCGCAGGTAATTCGACATTCTTTAGTAAGTCTTCAATTACCAATCCCAGCACTCCTTTCTGTCAGCATAGATTTACACTCCAAGTATCTCATTGGTGTATTGAAACAGCACCAAATTAAGCTGATAAATATCATACTGCTTATCAATGATTGCCTTCTGTACAATCAAATCAACCTTACTGCTTGGACTAAATGCCCAGTCCGCCCTCGCCAGCAAATCCTTTGCCTGTTCCAAATCTAATTCCAGAGCAATGCAAAGAGCCATCACTGTTTTTTTCTTTGGATGATACTTTTCATCACACTGTATCTTTGAAAAATGCTTTCTATCCAGATTCGCCCGTTTCCAGACATCCTTATTGTCCATTCCTGACTCGCCTATCAGTTCAAACAGCTTATCATGAAAAGACATTCCTACATTTTCCAGCTCCTCTTCCAGAGACATAGCCTTTTCCGGCATTGGAACAGACACAAGCAGTTCCGGTTCACTCTCTTCTGCCTCCGTATAGCGGCTACATTCTTCATAGATTTCCGAATCGTATGTTATATTAGATTCTATTCTACTGCGACTGAAGGGTCGCCTAGAATATTCGGTTCTACGCTTTTGCCTGATATAATTTGCATCAATAAATGAATCAATTTCTCCAACCAACTGCCCGGAAAGTTGAAATGATTTCTTGTCAAAGACTACCAGAATAATCTGCATTTCATTTTCTAAAAGGAACTCGCTGAAAACAGATACAGCTATTTGCAATGCCTTATCTTTTGGAAAACCATATACTCCTGTTGATATCAAAGGAAATGCAATGCTCTCACATTTTAACTCCACTGCCTTCTCTAAGGACTTCCTGTAGCAACTCTCCAGAATATCAAATTCATGATGAACACCATCCTCCCATACAGGACCAACTGTATGTATGATGTACTTCGCATTCAAGTTATATGCTCCGGTAACTGCAATTTCTCCCCTTACAATCTTTCCAATCTTTGTTCTCTCTGCAAGAAGCTGTTCCTTGCCGGCAGCCTCATAAATAGCAAGGTCTGTACCACTGCCACATATTGGATTTGGATTTGCTGTATTTACAATCACATCTGCTTTGACATGAGTTATGTCATTGCGTACTATCTTAAATGGCATCCGGCACCTCCTTATTGCTCAAGATACTTTTCAGCACGGTATTTCTCTAATAATGGCAAATTCTTTTTCGCACAACTAATTCCCCATTCCGGTATATTGGATTGACCCGGCTTATCATATTTTCTATACAGCAATGCTTCGTTCAGATTCTGCCATGCTGTTGCAGGTATCACATATACATCCGGTAAACGACCATCCACAAATTTCAGAAAACACACAAGTCTTTTACTATCGTTGCAATCCATTAACTTATCTGGAATAAATGCATAATTTCCTTTTAGCAGGCTCTTTACCTGTATCTCATAGTAAATACCTGAATTTTTACTTGCGACAAAATCAACTCCATGATCATCTACTTCCGATGTATATATGTCATATCCATACGAAGCAAATTCCATTTTTGCATAATACTCAGCATATCGACCTAGCTGCATAGGTCTTAAATCTGACCATTTCATTTTTGGCATATCTATCACACTCCAATCTATGAATACAACTTATCCACTTCTTTTTCATACACTGATTCTGTCGCAGAATCAAACAAAACCCATTCTACAAGGTCAAAGCTATTCTCGTTATCCTCCAAAAATCTGCTTACCGTCTTTACCGCTATCTTTGCTGCAAGTTCTACCGGAAAGCTATATACTCCGGTTGAAATAGAAGGAAATGCGATACTTCTTATCTCATGCTCAAGTGCCACCTGCATAGAATGAAAATAACAGCTTGCCAAAAGTTCCTCTTCCTTACTTCTGCCACCATTCCAAATCGGACCCACCGTATGTATCACATAATCACATGGCAGATTATAAGCCTTTGTAATCTTAGCCTGACCTGTCTCGCAACCATGAAGAGTCCTACACTCTGCCAGAAGTTCCGGTCCTGCTGCCCTGTGAATGGCACCATCAACTCCACCGCCTCCTAAAAGAGAGTTGTTGGCAGCGTTAACGATTGCCTTAACATCTGTAATTTTTGTAATATCACCTTTTACCGTTTTGATTAAATACATCTTACCACCTGCCTAATTCCTTAACATTTCATACCGATGTATATTAGTTAATAACCGAATTCAATTCCTCTGTTATTTTGTAAAGTTCTTCCTTATCATCTATTCCTGTCAGTACCCATTTACCATCAGTGATTGCCTCTTCTAATTTGCAGTCGTATAATAAATTGCCTTTAACCACTAGATTTATTTCTTCGCCTATTAGTTTAGATGTCTTTTCTGCCATAATTTCTTTTCCTTCATCTGTAAATTCAATTATGACAACATCCACTGCCGAGCCACCCTTGCCGATATCTAAGGCTTCACAGTAACATGTATCAATCTCTTCCTCTGTCACTAATATAGTGCCATCATTCTCTGTTATTTTCAAATCGGGACGTTCAACGGGCTCACTTTCTTCTGATTTACTCTCTCCATAAATCTTTTCTACGAGTTCTTGACATTCTTCATATGTCTGCGATGGACCTGATATTATAGCTTCCCCACCAGTTATTTTCGCTTGAACCATTGGCGCACTCACAATTACATCATCTACATATATCGAAATTACTTTTCCAATATTTTGTTCTGTTGCCTCTGCGAATTTTTCTGCACCTTCATCAGTAAATTTCAAGGAAACGCAGTATTCCTTATTTCCATTATAATCATTTACAATCGTTTCAGCAGACAAAACATCCTCTACAGTAATCAATATATTTCCATCTTCGTCTTTCATAACAATATTACCAAGAGGTCTACTATTCTCTTCCGATTGCTCGTTTTTCACTTGTTCATTTTTACTTTCCGCATCATTTGAACAAGCAACAAGCCCAAAACTACAGGCAATCAGAGACAATACCATTATCATTTTTCGTAGATTATTTTTCTTCCTCATAAAAATCCTCCTTCACACTTACTATAAGCTCACATATGTGACAGCTTATACCACTTCTTGATATATGAATCTTCCAGTAATGTTGTATCTGCATTTACCAGTTCAATAAACAATCCTGTCAGTCCATCCCATTCTTCATAGTTACCAGCATCGTACAATTTCCAATTTAGCTGCTCCAAAGTCCAGTTATTTTTAATAGAATTATGTAGCATTGATGTGGTAGCCCAGTTTTCCTCTGAATCGGCACCGCCAAGTGCAACCGGGTATATATGATCCACCGTTGGGATGAACTCCCAATATGCATTATGACACTCTTCCATTTTCCAATGAGAGTGATACGGAAATTCCTCCGGCATATAATGAGATAAAACCTTTAAGAATCCGGGATTCACCAGTTTTTGACCACTATACCTATCTATAAAACCATCCTTTTTAAATTGCTGCATTTTCTGTTTATCCGTATATGCCCTTCCGGTTGCTTCCATATGTCTAAAGGGGTACTGCTCATTTATCAATATCTTTGCAGCTTCCTTTTCTCCCAAAAGAAGATTTTTCCCAACCTTCTCTAAGGCTTCGATTTTTTCCATAGATTTCCACCTACCCATTTATCATAACTTGTCTGTTTTGTGCCGATAGAATAGTTTCTCTTAATTCATTCGATATTTCTACTCGCTTCAACTCTATTCCAAACTGTCGGATACTTTCTGCAAGTGCCGATTTTCCTGACAGAGTCCTTTCTTCTTGTTCATCACAAACTACAATTATTTTTCTATACCTTTTACACCGATCTTTTTCAATCAAAAGCATTTTTAGAATATCATTGGCGATTTTAGTACTTTGCCCTCTCTTATTTCCTCCGATATGAGCAAATATTTCTCCGATAATACTATGTTCTTCTGAATAGAAATCTGGCTCAATATGTACCTTGTCATTATTATTCATTTTTATCTTAGGATTTCTACTTACTTTACACCCCAGCCAATCTTCAACCAGACAAAATATTTCATCTTCTGCCATCTGCTGTTCTAAAGAGCTGGATTTTTTTGTATCTGCCATATTCCCTCCGTTCATAGTACTGTGAAATACAAAATGACTGCTATTACAATAATCCCTACTACTATCGCCGGAATTGCAGTATTAGCACCATTACGCATATTTTCTTCATCAGTTTCCATTATTATTAAATCTTCTTTATCAGAAATACCATTATTATTGTAATCGTGCATTTAACCACCCCTATTCCATTGGCAAATCTAAATGACAATATATAATATCTTCTTCCCTATCTACTATAGCCTTAAGTTTCTGAAACAGCTTTATGCTTCTAGTATTGCTACTATCAATCCTTATATTTATCCTATGATATCCCATTGTTGTGCAAATCCAATTCAGCCATTCTTTTAATAATAATTCACCATATCCTTGCCCTTGATATTGTTTCACGATTATAATTGCCAACTCGGGAAACTTGTTATCAATACCTTGTAATGCAACTCTCCCAAGCAAATCTCCATTTTTAAGGAAAACGGAATAGTTTATCTCTGTATCATCTTCAGTCATGCTTTCCCAATATACTTTTAATCCAATATCCGGTTCCACATCATAAAGCCTGCCAAATAAGTATTCAGCTTTAGCTACTTCACGAAACAGTTCCTTATCATTTTCGCTAACACGCCTGATATCAAATAATTCTGAATGATACTCTTGCTCCAAAATCAAATCCTTCTTCCATCAAAATGTGTGTATCGGTTGCATCCCTTACAATGGAATGTAACTGACCCTAAACCATCTTCTGTTATAATTACCTCTAGATTTTCTTCATATCCACAGTTTGGGCACCTTCCGGTCTCACCTGTATTTGAAAATCTTTTCATAATCTCCATCCATTTTTGCGATTCATTCATTCTTCCCAAAATAATCTCCTGCAATTTTCTCCAACTGTTCTGCTATTTGTGAAAATGGCAGATTCAAATCCAGAGTCTTTACCCATATGGTATTGCCACCCATAGAATACTTATTATTCGGTGTAATCTGTTCCTGCGTCTTGGCATATAGAAGCATTCCCGCAACATTACCTGTATTATCTTTATCTAAGTTTTTCACATAGGTGAATACCTGATATAGATTGCCGGAATGAATACTCTGTACATCATATTGGCTCTGCATGGTATGGGCATAGTATTTTGCATCAATAATCAATGTTCTACCACCATGCTTCAGTGTAATATCAGTGACCATAGCAGGGAGAAATTCAATCACACCGTCATCAATATCCCAAGGAATTGTATCAGGATTCGCTTTATATTCCGGATGATGATACCGATAATATTCCAGTATAAACTTCTCATAAAGGCTGTGCATGGCTCTGTCATCCAAGAAGGTAGCAAGTTTCACTTCTCCTTTATCAGTTGATAGTATCAATCCTGTAATTACCAGATAACATACATTCATCAGCATCCTATAACTCTGATTGTTTTTCTGATACCGAATCCTGTCCCACTTAATCTGACCTGGCTCTATCTCATCTACATTATCAAAGAATATAAGGTTTTTCTTCAATACTACCTTATGCTCCTGCTTCACAGTCTTCTGTCGAACCAATACCTGCATAGTAGTTTTTAATATCTGATTGAGCAGATTGTTCTCTGAAAGTTCATCATATTCACAGGACAGCTTCTGTTTATGCTGAATCTTGTTTCTAATCGTTCCCTGAATATTAAGTTTGCCACGCAGTACGGAAAGTTCCTCTTCCTGCAATATATACTCACGATACAATCCCTGCTTTAGCTGACTTGCAACACCCTTTCCAAGAATGGCCGCAAACATATCATGAATATTCTCAAACTCCTCCGCAGCCACTAAATCATAGTTTGACTGACGCAGGGACTGAAAGGCATAGGTCAGCATATAGTATATATTTTTTATCAAAATCCCTTTGTCACTTGTCATTAGTCGTTAAACACTCCTCTTAGTATGTTCTGCCATTTCTGTATTTTTGTAGGTTCGTCAAACCAGTATTCTTCCAGCATCGGAAGAATATCATACTCTACTACTGACTGCATCCATTCATCACTGCAATCTTCCTGTCCGCAGAAATAACTGTGTCCAATGCAGAAACCATTTCCAAGAGAAGGATCCTTGGCAATTTCAAAGTTAAGGTCTTTGATTTTTTCTATCAATGTTTCAAATGTGTCATTATCAAAGGACTTCATATATTCCCTGAAACCGTCTGAACCAAATCCCGGCTCCATTGCGAAGAAGCTGAATCTTCGTCTAAGAGCATAATCAATCAATGCCAGACTTCTATCCGCAGTATTCATCATACCAATAATGTACAGATTCTTTGGCACGGAGAAAGGAAGCCCGTTATAAGCCAGAGTCAGCTTCTTTCCCCGATAATCCTTTTCAATGAGCATCAGCAGTTCACCGAAAATCTTACTCATATTTCCACGATTTATCTCGTCAATGATAAAGAAATAAGGTAATTCAGGATTATTCGCAGCCTTCTGACAAAACTCATAAAAAATGCCTGTTTTCAGTTCAAATCCGTCTCCACATGGTTTATATCCCATTATGAAGTCTTCATAAGAATAATTCTGATGGAACTGAATAAACTTTACTCTTGTCTCATCCTTTACACCCATAATAGAATATGCAAGCCTTGTAGCGGCAAATGTTTTTCCTACACCCGGAGCACCCTGTAAAATAATATTCTTTTTATTTAAAAGCAGTCCCTTCAGGGTATCGTACTTCTCTGAAGTCATATAAACTTCTGAAAGGAAATCCTGTTTGTCATAGGTGTCTATCTGTTCACTTCCGATAGGATTTTCCTGATTTTCTTCACGGATAATGTCCATGATGAAATCATATTCCCCCTTTGTCAGTTTAAACAAACTGCCCTGTGGGTTTGTAAAATACTCCATCTTTTCAAGTTCGGGAGCGTCCTTTAATGTTGCATAGTCTATCGGACTTGTTAATCCCTCTGTCTTCTCAAAATACAGATTCTCTCCGTCATTTTCTTTGATAATTCGACACAATGCGACAATCTGTTTCACAGGATTCGATTCATATCCAATAACCAGGTCCCCGGCTTTCGCATCCAAAAAGTTCTGGAAAATTCTTCTCTTATTTCCATTATCATTGTACATGGTGTAGGTCTGTTCTTCGCCCACATCAATATTTGCAAAGCTCCAAATCTTCGGATTTGCATTGAGCCACCAGTAATTCACATCACCTTCTGCATGGTTGGCATAAAGTTCCGTATCAGAAAAGTCCACATCATTCAATGCCTCTGCCAATTCGTCCCTGAGCTTCCATACAAATGTGCCTTCCTCATCCGATTCTGCACTTCTTCCGGTAAAAAGAATCGTCCAATATCTCTTCGAACCATCTGTATCTCTTAAAGACACTTCACAGCCTACTTTATTAGCAACTCTCTTCGCAAGTGCTGTAGACCCACTGTTATAAAAGTTGATATTCTCACCGTATTTTACCGATAACTGCTTGCATGTTGCCATTCCGCCATAATCGAGCATTCTATAGAGGATTTCCCAGCTCTGTACATTGAATATATCTTCATCCTCAAAGAGTTCTTCCCACATTTCTACGGAAATACCCGGATTATAATCCGTTCCGATCCATTCTACTTTTTCTGTGTTCTTATTATCTGTCAGATAATTAGCGATATAGAATGATACATCAAAAGCAAGGATTCTGTGACTTTTATCTTCGTAGCAGCTATCATCCAGGCTTTCCTCAAACATGGAAATCAATTCTGCATCTTCATTTACTGCATCACGGATGGCATCCACAAGTTTTGCATTTTCCTTAATGTTCTGGTCTGTATGTCCCTTGGTGGGCTTAAAATCATTTTCAAGGTATATACTTGTCCCTTTACAGACAGAGTACTTGAATACATCATACTTATCCGGATATTTTAACCACAGATATACTGTAATCGCCATTGGTCTCTGATAATGTTGATACCCCGGCGACAGACGCTCACACAAATCCTGTGCATCAGACTGAAACTGCAATACCCTGTCTGTGACATCTTTGGTTTCATCATACAACCGGATAAACATAGCTCTTACTGCTTCTGCATCATCCTCTGCGTACTGAATCATCATTTTCCTTGGGAAGTTATTCATGGATGCAAGTAATCCGGCTGTTTTCTCTGTGGCTTTTGCAAACATCTCGCTAAAGTTCTCAGCATTGATATTCCAGTTGTCCTGAAACCACTTTACAGCTTCCCATTTAAATTTTTCGTCAACCCAATGGGTCTTGAACACTTTTTTATACTCTACTAAAGCTTCTTGCAATTTATCTTTGTTTATCACGTATCCACACCGCCTTTGTTCTTATATCAACATTTTCTCTAATAACAGTCACAGCACTATTCCATTTATTATACTGTCACTTCCCTCAGACTTTGGTAAGTATCAGATACGAACAATCCCAGAACCTCTCTCTTGATTTCGTCATTCTGCAATAACAGTGTGAAGAAGTCCTGATTTTGTTCTAAACCTTCAATCAAGGCATCATCTACATGATCATAATATGCAAACTCAAAGTCCTGTTCTGTATTGTTCTTGGCACTTGTCTTAAGTTCTTCGGATTTTTTCATAATGTCTCTAATCTGCAATGCTGCCTTGATAGCGACATCATTATCATAGTTTCTACCGGTACGATTATTTATTTCGATAATAATCTGTGATAATCTCTCTTCCTTTGCCGGAGTCAAAATAATATCATAAGCTGTTGGTAACTTCATAACAGGGTCAGACTTCATCTTCGGCTTCTCATACTCCCCGGTTCGTTTCTGCATAAAGCCTGTCGCCCTAATTTTTCCATCCAGATTATACCCTCCACCCGGATGATTAATCTTTATATAACTGATAAGGTAATTCAAAAAATTGTATTTCTTATGTAGTTCCTTATCTTCAAAACAGCTTGCCTGCAATAGAAATTCATAGAAACGGATAAAGTGTCTGATATCCATTGCACACTGATTTCTATCTTCATCGGTAAATCCGTCAATTACTCTCTTTGCTTTCTGAAGATAAAAAGTCATCTGTTTCTTATCTTTCGATGTGTGTTCTGATTCGTACAACAATTTATTGAATGCTTCCACATCCATAGGGTCAAGGAAGAAGTATCCCTCAATCTTGGCAATACTGTCATATATTGCTGCTGGTGTCACACTATTACTAAGCATCGTTTTCGTATAATATTTACTAAATGCTGCTGTAATGTCTTTATAATCATTGGCAAAATCAAGCACAAATGTCTTTTTTTCATATGGCGGGCATATTCTATTAAGTCTTGATAGTGTCTGTACTGCGGTAACACCATGCAATTTCTTTAATATATACATCGCACATAATTTCGGTTGGTCAAATCCTGTCTGATATTTATCTGCAACCAGTAGCACTTGATAATTATCTTTATCAAACTCTTCCGGTAAATTCTTTTCAGAAAAACCATTCATGCCCACTTCTGTATAATCTTTGCCATCAAGTGTTACCTTTCCGGAAAATGCTACTAAAGCTTTAATATCCTTGTATCCCTTCTTTGTTACATAGTCTTCAAATGCCTGTCGATACTTAACTGCTCCCGCCCTGGACTCTGTAACTACCATAGCTTTTGCATGACCATCCAGTTCAGGCATAACAGTAGTACGGAAATGTTCAATAATCACTTCCACCCTCTGTGCGATATTCGTTTCATGCAACTGAATAAATCTTGCAATCTGTCTCTTGGCATCATTGGTTTGTAACTTCGGGTCTTCTTTTATTTCTTTATTTAACTTGAAATAAGTATCATATGTTATATAGTTTTGCAGAACATCCAATATAAAGCCTTCCTCAATAGCCTGCTTCATACTATATAAATGGAATGCCACCTTATCTCCATGGGCATCCTCTCGTCCAAATAGTTGTAATGTGGTAGGCTTTGGTGTGGCTGTAAATGCAAACATAGAAACATTAGGTTGTTTTCCGTTTTTTGAGATTTCATCAACTATCATGTCTTCTGCATCGTAATTGATTTCTGCTCCGTTACCTAAAGTCATGGTGATTGCAGCCATATTCTTTCCTGCTGTACTGGAGTGAGCTTCATCAATAATCACAGCAAATCTTTTGTCCTTCAGATTTTTAACAGAATCCACAATATAAGGAAACTTCTGTATGGTTGTACCAATAATCTTTGTATTACCTTGTAATGCAATCGCCAAATCCTGACTATTGCATTTATCGTCCATTACTCTAATCATGCCATCCTTATGTTCAATTCCCATAATGGCTTTCTGTAGCTGACGGTCAACAACCACTCTATCCGTACAAATGATAATATTATCAAAGATGACTTGATTGTTTACATCATGCAGTGAAGCCAGACGATGAGCTAGCCATGCAATACTGTTCGTCTTACCACTACCAGCTGAATGCTGAATGAGATAATTTAACGACGTACCATTATCCACAACATCAGCTAAGGTCTTACGAATACAATCAAGCTGATGATATCTTGGGAAAATAATTGTTTCTGACCTCTTGATTTTATCCGTCATAGGGTCTTTCTTTTCTTTGACCTCGATAAACATAAACTTGCTGATTATTTCAATAAGAGTATCTTTACTTAATATGTCTTCCCATATATAGCTCACGCTATATTTATCCGGATATATTGGATTCCCGGCACCTTGATTGATTCCTTCTCCAGCACCTTGATTAAATGGCAAGAAGAAGGTGGACTCACCTGAAAGCTTTGTCGTCATATAGCACTGTTCCAAATCCATTGCAAAAGAAACAAGTACTCCTGACTTCCACATAAACAATCTCGTTTTCGGATTTCTCTGTGTTCTAAACTGGTAGATTGCATCCTGATAACTCTGACCAGCAGCGTTACACTTAAGCTCAAAAGCAATGATTGCAATACCATTTAAAAAGATAACAAGGTCAATACGCTCATTATCACTCGCCCATACTTCTTCTGACACAGTAAATCTGTTTTCAGCATAGAGCATGTTCAACTCTTTATTGAAAGAAGTAGCTGGCTTCGTGTACATCAAATTCAGCTTATGATTAGAGAGTTCTATACCATGTTTCAATACATCAAGGCGTGAACCTCTCTGCTTTGTTTCTTCTGTATTGATCTTCTGAACAATAACTTCCCGCAGTTCACTCTTATATACTTTCTCCAAAGCAGTCATCTCTTCCGGCTGAGTAGCATATAAGAACTCAAATAGAGTATCCCTGTCGATTGCAAACAATCTGTCAAAATTTGTCGAAGGTTTTACTTTGTATCCCTGTTCGGACAGTCTTTCTAATATAAACTTTTGGTAGTCTTTCTCTGATAACACATTATTTATCATGATAACGGCACCTCCTTCTTGCCAGTTACATACTCGTAGATTACAGATTTTTTATACTCCTCAAGAGTTTCAAGCTGTTTTTTCTTAATTGAAATAACTGCATTTGCTTCTTCCAATGTATCATCAATATGTGCAGAAATCTTAATTTGTTCATCAAGCGGTGGAACTGGATATAACAACTCCGCAAGTTTGTTCCATCTAAGGTCACACGAACGTACTCTAATTCCAGTTGCCAATGCAAGAAACACATCACTATATGCCATACTACGAAGATAATACATTACATACTTTTTATCCATTTCAGTATCCAACACATTTAGAACTGGAGATGCCTTTCCTCTTGAATCAGATATTCCAATTGAACCTGCAAATCCATCCATACCATGAACTACAAGGTCTCCTACATCAATACCTTGATAACCAATTTCTTTATCAGACATAGTAAATCCATCTTCGCGTCTGTTACTTCTTAATGTAACCTCACCATCTCTGAAACAAGTTATTACTCCATCATCTTCTCTGACTGGTTTCTGCAAATACTTCAGAACATACTTACCTTTAATACACTCCCAATGCTCTGGCATCATACCTATCCATTGAACACCACTATCCTTCATCTTAACAGCATAATTAAGACCTTTTGTAACAGTCTCAGTAATAACAGACTTCTTGTACTCTTCAAGTATTTCAATTTCTGACTGAATATCAGCAATTAGTGCATCTATTTCAGCACACTTTAAATCAAGGAAATCAACTACTTTATTTTGTACTTCAATTGGAGCAATAGGAATTGGCATACTACTGTACTTATCCGCACCTATGTTCTGAATTGTTGCCTGTGTAAATATACCATTAGTCCATTCCTTATATGCAGAACTACCGGTATAATAAATCAGCCACTTGGGTAACATCTTATTAATATCTGCTACTGCTGAAATAAGATAACCAGCAAACGCTGATTTTCCATACTCCGATTTATACAAAAACGACTTGCCCACAGTTCCTCCACTTCTAGCGAATAAAACTGTATTATCCGACAAAATATAACCACTTGCCTGTCCTTCAGTCAATGACAACTTACCTTCTTCTTTAAGCTTTCCATCAGCTGTGATATCAGTAATCCTAATATACCTATACAAGTTTTCATCGTAATCTACCCCTGCTTCTGAAGCTCCATACCGCATAGGTTCTGATAACACATATTTTAATCTTGAAACCTCCCAATCAACAGGAATCTCACCAATCCACTCAATCCCACTATCCTTCATTTCAGGCATATCTCTACACCTCCCCAAATAACTTAGCAATACGCTCACTAACTGAAAGTTCAAGCTCAGTAAATTTGACTTCTAACTCTTCAGAAGGAGTGGGCTGCTGATATTTATAGAAGTAGCGAGTAAACGGGATCTCTGCACCAGTTCTTATTACAGGAGTCTTCTTTGATAAATCCTCCTCCCAAAACCACTGTGCATCTGGAACATGAGGAAGGACTTCACGTTCCATATAATCCTCTATTGTTTCATTCCATTTTACTATCTCAGAATCTTTAGTCGTTTTGTCATATACAATATTTCCTTTTTTATCTCTTTGAATTTCAGCGGACTTATCCATGACAGAAAGACCATCGAGAATTTTTCCAATCAGCTTCTTATCAGAAGTAGCATCTGCAAGAATCTTGATAAGAACTGGTTCAAAATCAGATGGCGATAACCACTTGTTATCTGACTTTGCATTTTCCAGAGCATTCAAAATAGCATCATAAACTGGCTTTGTTTCATAATATGCATCCAGCTTTTTCTGGTCTTTTCCAGTAATAGTAGTTCCCAACTCTTCCAATTCGGCAACTTTAGCATCATCCCAAAGCCCTTTTAACGCCCCACTCTGAAGCATTGCACTTATGCTCTCATCTGTGATTGAATAGCTTCTCTGAAGTGGTTGCATCACAGCATACTCTCTATATATAAATTCTTCATTGTCATAGATTTTTACTAACTCATTTTCTTCAAAGTCTGCATATAACTTGGTAATAGTCGCTCTATCTTCCGGGCTAAATTCGTTCTTCTTATTTCCTAATGGTTTTCTGAGCTTATGGCAAATACCAGATGCATCTATAAGCTGAATCTTTCCTTTACGCTCTTTTCTCTTATTCTTTGAAAGAATCCATACATAAGTAGAAATTCCCGTATTGTAGAATAAATCCGTTGGCATCTGAACAATCGCTTCAATCAAATCATTTTCTAAAAGCCATCTACGAACCTGTGACTCTCCAGAAGCAGTACTGCCTGTAAATAATGGTGAACCATTTTCAATGATAGCAGCTCTACCATTGTGGTCATCCATCTTATCAATTGCCGACTGGATAAAGATAAGCTGTGCATCCCCTCCACTTGGTAATCCGGCTCCCCAACGACCATCAAAGCCTTTGGCATATTCATCATTTACTGCCTGTTCCTGACCCTCTTTTGCATCTTTACCCGCCCATGGAGTTCCAAAAGGCGGATTTTCTAATACAAATCTCATCTTAGTCCCCTTGAAGCAGTCTTCTTTGAACGTATCAGCATGTCTAAAGTTCTCCGCATTTTGTCCTTTAATAAGCATCTCTGCAAGACCTATCGCATGAGATACACCATTATATTCCTGACCAAATAAACGCACATCTGCTGTTGGATTGTAATGTCGCAGATAACTATATGCAGTAGATAACATACCACCGGTTCCACATGCTTGGTCACATACAGTAATGATTTTTCCATCCTCAAAAATATCATCACAGCCTTCAGCAATAAGGAGAGAAACGCACATTTTTATAATATCTCTACCGGTGTAATACTGACCTGCATCCACATTCTGAAAGAATCTGCCAATCAGATTTTCAAAAATATATCCCATCTTAATAGAATCATATGTCTCCGGAGACAGATCCAATTCAGAAAATGCTTTTACTACCGTATAAAGGCAACCGCCCTTACTCATGGTTTTAATATGTGAGCCAATGTTCAGAGTATCCTCATCATTAAGTAAGCTCTGTACATTGGAAGAAAAACCTGCTATGTATGCCTTAAAGTTCTCTTCAATGTGATCAGCATCATTGCATAGTTCTTTCAAGGTAAAATTACTTGTATTGTAAAACTGAAATCCAGATAATCGGTACATAGCCTTCTCTGGATATGCAGGATTCTTTTCAAACTGGGCAACTATCGACTTCTTGGTAGGCTCCAAAGCACATTCCAAACGTCTAATAATGGTCATTGGAATTATGACATCACCATATTTATCTGGCATATAAACGCCTCTTAATTTATTTGCAATACTCCATATAAAATTTGCTTCCGATGTAATATCAACCGGATTATCATCCCATAAAACATCAATATTCTGAATAGACATATTCTTCCTCCGTAGTTTATTTACTTTCATTCTTTTCTGGTACATAATCAACAAGATCTGCAAAGTTACAATTCAGTTCTTTACATATTCTTTCCAACACAGACAGCTTAACAGATTCACCATTTGTCATCTTTGCCATCGTGCTGGAGCTAAGACCGGTTTTCTTACATAAATCGCCCTTATTCATGTTGTTATCAATCAGCAGTTTCCATAATCCGTTATAACTAATTGCCATAATTTTTCCCTTTCTCATCAACAATACTATGCCAATTAACACTGGTACCATTATACCACACAAATTGCGAATACTCAATTTGCATTTGCGAATATTGGATATCATTTTTCAAAGAAAAAAGGAACCAAGACGGACTGCTCCTATCTTGATTCCCATTATATATCGCATATTGTCCAATAATTAGGACTTGTTACAATTCTCTACGCTACTATACTTTACTACCTCTCACCCCGTAATCGTAACCCGAAATCACAATCTACAAATAATCATCCTGTGACATTATCTGCATTTCAGGTATGAGGCATACAGCTATACCTTCATCTGGTTCATCTTCATCATCACACATAATTGCAATAGAACCATCTCTGTTTACAAGCAATGTTTTAGGTATAAACCTGTCTGATGCCATAGAATCCTTTTCCAGAAGCATTTTTTCTGCTGCTTCTAACAACTCACTTTCTGAACTAAGATACTCTTTATATGCCTGCTCTTGTTCTTGAGTAATACCATCTTCTTCATAGTAAGCTTGCAATTTCAAATTTACAGAATAATTATTATTAAACATATTCAATGTCTTTTTCGACTTCCAACCTGTATTAAATACCAATTCTCCAAATATTTCGTGCTTCATAGTCTATGCTCCTTTCTTTGCTTCGGATATACCACCACTATGCGATATATTATTATGTACAATACTAGGTACTTTTTGCATTGTCTTCATATCGCGACATTCATGCCATGTGTAACCGTTTTCTTTACGCCATCGTTTCACATCTTCTGGTGAACACCCCTTTTGCTTCGCTAATTCAATGTCTGCCTTATCAAAATTATCAGTTCTGTCATCAGAGAATCCTTTTATCTCGACATTTCCTTTACTAATAGGTCCAAAATCAGGCTCACCATCCTTAAAGTATATACCATCTATTCCATATTTCTTGAGAATTTCACCCCACGTTTTTCCTTCTGGATTAGCTTTTAATGGCACATAATTTTTATCTGGGCACCATTTTGAATTACCTCTCTCACCAGTCCATTCACCATTCTCTATTGGGCAACATTTTATACCATCACACATCACTGCTAATGCTTTATCTGCAATATCAGCAAATTTATCTAGGACGGACCCCTCTGACTTCTTTCCCAATGCCGAATCTGCAAACTTATTGTTAGGTGTCTCTTTTGCATCGTTAAAATTGCCTATCATAAGCCACGACTCCTTTCTACAACCGACTTAAACCAATTCAAATAAATTTTCTCTCGCATCTCGCGTTCTTCTTGCTGTGTACTCATATCTTTCATAAAACACTGGCTTAATGCAATTTTGAGTGGTTCACTTGGAGAATTAATACATAGTTCAACTACTCTTCCGAGTTTTTCTGTTAATTCTTCATTATCCATTGCCGTCACAACTATATTCTCAACTTTTGCTCGTACACCTAAAATATCAGTAATTCTTCGAGATAACTTTCTAAAATTGTCATCTTTCCAAATACTAAGTTCTCCCTTCTCTTTAAATTCAATAATTTGCTCTTCGACAAATTCGTAATTTAAAGTAGATAATCCCAAAGAATCCAATCCTTTTTCGATTTCTTCTAACGAAATAGTATACTTTTCACTCACTCTTCCTTGTATCAGTAATTTTACGATTTGTGTTCGTACAGAATTGTAATCAGTCTTCTTCACTTCTTCCGAACAATCATATATTATTTCTGGAATCGTACACTTATTAACTTGCACAAGAACAGGTTCAACCCAATCATTCTGATAAACAGCTGCAACACCTCTCTTAAGCTTTGACAATTCCTCAATCTGGTCTTCATCCAAACCTGCTGCATAACCAACTAATTCTCTATCACTCTTATCTGGCAATCGCAGAATAATTTTTGTATTTGTATTTCTAATTACAGACATATCTAACAATCCCGGAGACTGATCTGCAATTATAAATCCTTCTCCATAAGTTCTCATTTCCGCTATAGAATTTGCCAATAATTCTACCGATTTACCAAGCAGATTCGCTCCTTCAGCTGATTGCTCTGTAGAAGTTCTCTTCAATAGGTTATGTGCCTCTTCAAGTACTGTAATATGTGCCAGTGGGCTATTAATTCGTCCTGAAGACATTCTATACTCGTTCAATTTCATAACAAGAATCCCCATAATTAAAGATTTTGTTTCAGTTGAACCCACTCTGCTTAAATCGACGATAACACTCTTATCAAACAGTTCTTTATCGCTCAGGTCATCATCACAAAAAATTAAACTGTTTAGACCATTTGTCAATGAACGAACTCGTGTCAATAATGCTCCTGAATAATCTCCCTTGCAATCTGCAGAATATTTTGATTCATTAATTACAATTTCAATTTGCTCCAACAAGTCAGCAAAATTTGGATATTTATTGGACTTATTATTAACAGAGGTACTCATATTCCAACCTGCTGCCTCGTATGCTTTTTCCATTGCTTCTTTTAGTATTGCCGGCATAGCCGCATACATAGGCCAGCATACATTAAATATTTCAACCAACCTATCCATATGTTCCAACACATGAACATCTTCCGGAAAACGAAATGGATTAATTCTTAAGAGAGTAGTTTTCTTTGGATTCGTACCATATACTTTTACATCAGGAAATTGACCGAATACATTTTTATACTCTCCCTTTGCCGGTTCAACTACCAGAAAAGGTATTCCATATACATTTCTGAGTTGATTAAGTATCTCATAAACTGTATTACTTTTTCCAGAACCAGTTGAACCCGTAACGAATGTATGCATCGTTAATGAATTACAATCTATATTAACTTCTGTTTCCGTTTCTGCACCCATGCTAAATACCTTACCAAGGCAGAAATCTTTACTATGTAATTTTTTATTATACTGCACTACCTCCTTGCCAAAATCAGCATGTTCAATTACAGGGAATCCACACACCGATTTTCTTGGCAGTCCCATTTCTATAGCAAGTTCATTACTACTCACTAATGAGGATGCAGTAACTGGCACACTAATACTATCAGAATGGTATTCAAATACTGGATGTATAAAGTTGGTAATATAATCTCTTAGTATTGGTAACTTATCTGCATTTTGTTTACCCCAAAAATTAATTGAGGATGTCTCAAGCCCTGACTTTTCACCTTTCATCAGTGCTTTGTACGTTCCAGCTGCCATCTCCGCTGTTTCTTGACTATCTGAAAGGAAATATGCTGCACATTCCCACATTCCGATGCTTTCACATTCATCAATTCTTTTTAACTGCTCATCGATACGCTGCAAAGTATTCAATAAAGACTTATTTTGCAATGTCAATTGCATTGTATCTGATTTTCCAGTTGTAATACCCTTAGTATGTGTTTCGTTCTCGGACTCATTCTTTGTTTCAGTATCCGTTTCTCCTTGCGTAATATTTTCATTTTCTGTAAAGTTCTCACTTGTACCAGTTCCGTCAGTCTTTGTTTTTGGATTATATGCACTTAATCCCATTTGACCTACAGCTATAGCTCCAGCTACAGCCACACTTGCACCACCTGTTAATGGTGCAGCAACCAAACTTGCAACCCCCAGTGCCGCTGTACCTATACTTTTTGCCAACGCTCCTAATGTATCTGTTTTCGTCGTTGAATGATTCTCCGATGTTCCCTTTGAATGACTAGAACCCTTCTGTATTGAACTATTAACAGAATGCGATGAACCAATCGAAGTACCATGCGAAAACGCATCTGAAATGTTTAAAGCAGTATTTGTCCCATAAGACATTTGCATATTTGCAAATGGTGAAAGTTGCGTGTATATCATTTCATATGCTTGCCTTGTTTCTTCAAGTTGTACCGAATCTGCACTTTTCGCTAAAACTATAGCAGTGTATTTTTGCCCCTGCATTGCAAGAGCTAGTTTTTCTAATCCTTGAATAAAAGTTTCATTATCCTTAAATTCCTTATCCTTATTCTTAGCTACACATGAAACACTTGTTATATTTTTAGTCGCAATATTACCAAGGAACTCTTCCGCAACCGGATCTAACAAATCTTCCGTCTTTACACCTGGGAACTGACCGCAAAGAGCATTTTTCAGCGTGTCTTTTAAAGATTTTGTCGTCCGTTTATCATCTAAAGAACGTACTCCCATATAAAAATCTGTCTTTTGCCCATTACTATCAACCACAATAAACACGCCACAATTCAAGTTTTGTACGGAATTAAAAACTGAAGCAAATTTATATGTTGAATACTCATTATTCTGATATACCATCTCCGTAATTCTAAATAGTCTTATGTCACTAATCTTCTTCAAACTATCGTCTAGTGGTATAATCTCTAAGTCTGTAAGATTATGTAGGTATTTTTTCAAAATAATGTCGTCAACAAGTTTATTAGCTTCAACTAAGCCCGCCTGCAATTTTTCGTATTCTGGCACAATTGTCTTCGGTTCATTTTCAATTATTTCATTAGTAGGCAACACTTCCGGAACATCATCGTCCTTCTTTCTCAAAACTACCGTATCACTCATACACTAGTCACCTCCATTCGTTATTACCGCAACTGCAACGCCACCTACTACGGCACCAGCTATAGCTCCTCCTACTACAGTTACCCCAGTTGCTGATGCAATAACACCACCTACCACGGCTCCAGCCATAGCTCCTGTCGCTATTTTTGCTCCTCGATATCTACCACTTAACTGATCCTGACGTTTTTGCTCCTCATAACTCATATTCCTCTTAACTTCTGGATTACTTGATGCTTTGCTCTCATTACCATTTACAAATTTTGTTACAGGGCGTAAATATCTAATAACAGACTTAAGATGATCAATCCGTTCATGCGAGAAATTACTTACCACTTGTACCATCTGTTTGCTCATATAATCATCGTTCCAGTTTGATTCATCCGTTTCCAATGGCCGACCGTCAAATGGCTCATATAAGCCTTCAACGGAGGATGCGACCTCATCCATCTCTGTAAACTCTCTAAATGTCGGATCAACAAGCAAACTATCACTCATCATTATGCGGAGTCGACGTATATTCTTATCTTTTACTGCATCATAAAACGCATTTGTCAATGCCATTTTTATCCCTCCTATACTTCTAATATTGATTCAACTTTCGCCTTGATTTCTTCTAACCATTTCAGTTTCTGCTCAGTTTCCTTAATTCGCTCCTCAGCTTTCTCTTTATCTGTTGCATAATTTTCTAATTCTTTCAATTTACGTTTCAAGACATCATCAAGTCGTTTAAACTCCTTATTAAAAGCTGCCGCTATTCTATTGGACTGTTTCAACGCATATGATTTCGCATTATCACCATTTTCATATACAATTTCCTGTACAGGAGTAAGGAACTCTTGCGCAAGCTCGGATGCATCTACATACTTAACTGTTTTATACTTAGTTCTGTAATATCCTTTTTCTTGAAACCATGTCCAAGGCTTATACCATTTTTTATCAGTATTTTCTACCCATTCTTCTCCGTCCTCCACTTCTTTTGACTGAACAAGTTTCTTAATAGAAAAATCATCACCCACATTAGTAACACTTCCACCGATCAATTTTAAAGGGTCGATAGTTATGCCGGTTATTCCCGTTTTGTCCAATTCTTCTGTTAATGAAGCTAATTTCTTTTTATACTCTTCCAACAAAGCATTACTTGTATTAATTAGATTTTCTCTTAATAATTCATCTAATTCAGTTTGAAAATCAGGTTCTAATTTCTTGGCAAATTTTGCTAATCTCGAAACTTCATCTTCTGCTTCATCAATGTCCAGTTCTTCACCACGTACCTTGTCAATTCTTTGAATTATACGATCCTTGTATTTCTTTACAATATCTTCAATTACATCTCTTGCATCATCATTTACCTTAAGAACCGCATCATCTACCGCATCTTTAAATTTCTTAGCTGATTTTACATCATCAACATTCTTTCTAATGTTTTCGATATGTGCTACAATACGTTCACTTTCATCTCTATTCTCCGCAAGTTCCTTTTTTGTTTCCTCAAAACAACCTACTTCTTCTAATTTGTGCATAAAGGTATCAACAATATTTCTGATTTTCGCTGTTTTTGCATATTTCTGTACATACTGTCGAATAGCCGCTTCTATTGATACTACTCCTGTATGAATTAATGCTTCCGCATTGGCATCTCCCGCATCTTTTGCTACTGACAAAGACTCATTGATTTGTCCCCTAATACTTGATGGCAATGAAGCATAGTTTTCAAAATGAAGTGTCTCATTTCTATTCAGCTTTCTTACTTTCATCTCAGTCTCATCAATAGTGTCTTCATCTACTTCTACACCATTTTCAATCAATCTAATATTCAATGCCGGCAATGCTGCTGCGGGGAAGAGATTAGGATTATTGATACCATGTTTTTTCAAATAAGCTCTGATTCTATCTAATGTTTGTTCTGTATCTCCGTCCTCTTTTTTTCTATCATCCATCTTGTTAACTACAAATATGAATCTGTCTTTTGATTGTTTGCCCCCAACTTTCATACTGTCTGCTACTCTCTGAAGCAATGCGTTATCATCATCAGAGCCAAAAGTGCCTTCCATAATATACAATACTAAAGACTTTGAGGATTTACTCAAAAACTCACTCTGAACTTTTTTATGTTCTGGATCACGCGAATTGTTTGGACCAGGTGTATCAATCAATACAAGTGAAACGTCTTCTGCTGATACAAAAGGAATATCTCCATTAACTTTGATTACAGATACTTTATCATCATCATTCAGCCTTGACATAGTTTCATATGTTAATTCCTCATGAGATTCTATCATTCTATTATCCTTGTCATAAACTTCTGCCTGCCATGTATGAGCACCGTCTGTTACATCCTTAATTCTTGTAATAATAGCAGTACATGCTTCTTGCTTTGAAGGCATTAATTTACTTCTTAACATCGAATTTATCAAAGTAGATTTTCCTGCACTCATCGTTGCTACAACGCATACTTCAAAATCACTGCTTTTTGCATGTTGAAATGCACTAATTATTTCTACATCACGTAATTCCTCAAAAGGTCCCTCCTGTATTTCAGCAAAAACCTGTTCAATTAACGCTTCCTTATCAGCAGTTTCTTTTGCCGGTTTTCTATCTAATTTCGCTGTCAATTCTCCCTTTTCATATGCATGAGTAAATACCTCTGTTAAATCTTCAAAATCAAGCAAAGTTCCGTGAAATACAACATCAAAATCAGTATCATTATATTCGTCAATCAAAATCTGGGGTAACTCTTCAACCCATTCCTGCAGTCTTGTACCTGGAATGATTTTTTCTCCTAGCTTGCTATTTTGTGCTAGCTTTTTTCCATCAACAGTTACTTCAGTTTCCAATTTGTACGGATTGTACTTAATAAACACCTTTTTCATACAGCACCTCCAAATAATATTTTTTCTAAACCGTATAGCCCGCATCGCTTGCTCATTATCATCAGTTCACTATCAGCATCTTCAGGTATCGAATTACTATAGTACTTCGTAAGATCATAAGCAGGTTTACTAAATTTTTTTACATAAAGCTGATATTCATCTTCTTCGTCATCAGACAATTTTTCATTGAATGCTTTCATCTTAAGTAACAACGCAAAATACGCAGAGAATGGGCAAATTATCGGATTGTCATAACCCAACGAATACAAATCCTTCTTAACCCCTTCAATACTTTCTAAAATGTTATCTTCTGATTCATGAAAGTCATCTATTTTGTTTAATACAAATATTACCTTGTCCTTATCTACATTGTTAACAAACCATTTCAAATAAGCCATTTCCTCTTCAGTGCCCAGCTTATTTGCATTAAGAACATATATCACCTTGTCAAATTTTTCGTTTGTTAAAGCTTTTTTCGTTATTCTTCCATGATTTCTATTGATTGCAGAATTCACACCTGGCGTATCAATAAGGCAAACTCTTTTGCTACAGGTATCGGGTGTCCGAAAATATGTAGCAATTCTACTATCATTCTGCCAAGAAATATTCTCCAATTCACTTTCTGTAGCATCGTAAAAACATTCTTCATTACTTAAATATGTCGTATTATCCTCAAATGGTTTGTTATAAATATAGCACGTATTACCCGTACATACTTCTTGCGATGTTTTGGCAATTTTTTTCCCGATAATCGCATTTATAAGCGTCGATTTTCCTGCACTCATAGTAGCAGATACAATTATTCTCTTCTCTACTAAATCAAAAAAATTCCAATTACTCTTTACTTGACTAATTAAATTTTCTGACCATAAAAATCTTGTAATATCGCTCCGCACTTCATTTAATATGGTATAAAATTCAGCAATACTATTTTGTTGACTCTTTTGAATAAATGATGCTATGTACAAATAGGCTTTTGCTACTCTTTCTTTATCAACCAATATCAGTGCAATATCGCAAAGGATGCCGTATCTATACTTCTTTCTCCATGGCATATATTGACAATTAACAATTGCATTTATATCTGCTTTCAACGTTGATTCATCAACTTCTATGTCAGGGGAACCAATTAGTAACATCCCATACTTACTCAATCTTGTCCGAACAAATTCATCACTATTTTGATTTAAGACAACATACCTTAACACATTATAATATTTCATTCGCAAATTCTTTTTTACATTCCTCATTGGATGTTCTTGTATATTCAACGACGAAACAAACAAAGAATTCTGCATACCCACGGTAACTTTTGTATTTTCACTCTCTTTACGAATCAATAATTCTCGAAATATTTCATAAAGAGAACTCTCTAACTCTTGTCTATCCATAAATCCTCCTAGTAGCATCTGGTTTCATTTATGAAATCATCTCTATCATTTCCCCTTGACTTCGAATCCACATATCTATACCATCTCCGAATACTTCTGCTTCTATGATAATTCCATCTTCATCTTCTGATTTCACAACTGCTGTTGGTAATTTATCTAATATTGCATCCGTATCGCATCCTTTATACCTAAACTTTACCTTCTTTAACTTACCACCGTACATGAATTGTACTCTTTTTCTAAATTCGCCCTCCTCGAATCTGCTACTATACGGAATATGAAACTTTTCGTTGCATATTTTTAATTTTTGTATTCTATCAACTCGATATATTGTCGGAAAAGAATCATTGATTACATCAAAGTCTTTTTTTACTTCTTCGTCATCAATAAATGCAGTTACATAAAAGTAGTATTCAGAAAACATTATCGCTAATGGCTTTAGTTTTCTATTAACAATCTTCTTATCTTTTATACGCTCATAATCCACTTCAATATAATTGCAATTTCTTATTGCTTGTCCAATATCCCATAAAGTATCTAAAAAATGTGACTGATGTCTCGGTTCGACATAATGAAATTCTTCATTTGCAATGAGTTCTTTAACTATTTTCTGATTTCTTTTAGGAACACAACAGGATATTAATTTATCTAGCATTTCTTGCATTTCTATCTTAGAAAACGCCCTGCTTTCAAGAAGAATTTTACATATTGCTAGTATTTCACTATTTGATAACTTCAATTGATATACTTGCTCCAGTTTATAACCCTTCTCATATCTATCATAAATAATTGAATTTATTATCCCACTATTCTCCACTTCAGTTTCCAGAAAATTTCTTATATCATCAATATCCCTTTGAATTGTTCTCTCATTTACACCATACCTTTGTGCTTCTTCCGTCTTGCTAACTATGTATCCACCCATTAGTCTGGTATAAATTCCAAGTGTTCTATCAACCTTGCCATTATCCATAACTTGTCCACTCCTATTCTGCTTGACTAATTGTATTCTACAATATAGCTATGACAGAAACTGTCACTCTGATTTCTTTTTTATATACTTTCCTGTTTTTATTCTTTCATCTTTTGGCTTTTGGGCATTTTCAGGTATTGCCCATGAGTTTCCAAATTTCACAGCTCCTTCTATTCTTCCTTCAAGACATAAAGTATTGATTCTTCTTGCCTTAATTCCCCATTTTTCTGAAACTTCGGCTATTGTTAAATATCCGGTCATACATCCTTACCTCTCTATTACATAAAAAAACACAGACTTACATAAATAAGACTGTGTCTTCTAATCAATACTGCAACTGGCTGACATTTTACAGTCCCTATAGCTTTGCGTCATAGGTTTTCACCCACTTTGCTACGATATCTAGATATAGGTTATTATACGCCAACCTTCGCACAATGTCAATTATTACTTGTTTATTATATCTCTCATTTCACAATTTCAATTACCATTTTTGTGCGATTTGTACAATCATCTCTACTTATTGTTTGATTTACACATTGTACTATAACGTACTATAAAAATAATTCTTTTATTATGTCTCTGCCTTCATCACTTCTCATTTCTGCAAGTACTCTACGTTTTTCTTCCTCATCCATGAGCCCCATGTAAATCTTTTCATCCGGAAGACTTCTGAATATTCCTTGTATTCCTTCCACAATACTTTCCTCTTCAGTAAAATCATTTTCCAAATAAACTATATTATCCTTTTCTGCCAGGGTGATTAACACAGTATTCTCAAAAGTCTGAATCTGCATATTTGTCCCTTCAAATCTATATTCCTTACCATATTCATCGTATGCTTTTTTTACCAGTTCTAAAATTATATTTTCCTTAAATGGTTTTCTTTCACGAAACTGATCCAAAGTAACTTCATAGGGCAAAAGTTCTTCCTCATCCAGTAAGAACCATACTTTATTCTGTACTACACCCATTTTCATAATTACTAACCTCTTTCATTTTTTATACAAGAAAACGCACTACTCAAAACATATCGAATAGTGCGCACTTATCTCATTGCTTTTTCATTATCTTGTCTTTTATCTCAGATAAATCTTCACCTGTAGAAGCTTCCATCATTTTAACTCTCCACAGAAGTTGATCTTTTTTTCGCTCATATTCATTATGTTTGCAAAACTGCCAGTATTTGCACTTACGGTTATTGCAATTATTCACTCTATGGCACTTGATAACATGATACCCTGCCCATACCCAAAATACAGGAAGTAATACTATGGACAACACAAATACAGATGCAACGATTTCACCAATTATTTCCATCCTCATATCCCCCTTATTTTCTATTAAGATTCTATCATTGTAGATTTTTAATTACAACTGTTTTGTATGAATATCATATCATATAGTACGGCATCAAGATTAGTACATATGCCTATACCAATCTTAGTATGTTTTCCATTTCTGCTATTTTCAAGAACTCACGCTTCTTCTTTGCATAATAGTCTTTTTGTTCTTCTGAAAGTAATTCGTATAGCTCTTCATAAGATAATTCAGCTAATGGTGTTCCCTTAACAGGTTCCAGTAAATGATATTCAAGCCAATACTCCCAAAGGTCAGAAAACAATTCCTCACTATCCGTATATACCGAATTGCCTTGAAACTCTTCATCACCATACCACCTTAAATGAACAAAACCAAACGGACCTGCATCAACAACATACATATCTCCGTAAAGGTCATACAATTCCCGGAATGCATCTGCAACCTTTCTACATTTTTCCTTTTCTTCATCTGTAATCTTCGCTTCTAACATAACTTTTTCCTCCTTATGATTTGTAATTCAATTATATAGCCAGTAATATTAGGTTTAAAGGAACAATAGATAGAATATTCCCAAAGAAAAAAGGCGTACCACCATTTCTGATGATACGCCACTCGCTATTTGGCTCCCTGATACTTTTTGCAAAACAACTCTGATATCCGAAAGCTCTGCTTGCACGAATGAATACATTTCTTACACTGCTCATAGTATTCAATCTTGCCATTCATATTCAGAAAATATGCCCAGTACCTTTTCTCCTTATCCGTCATAAGCCTCTACCTCACCTTCCCGGTCTTTGGAACGGAAGGGGCTTTTTCATCCGGCTTGATGACAGAATCCATTTTAGGGTATGCTGCCTCAAATGCCTCTGCCCCAAACTGATACTCCGTCGGTTCTGCCACAGAAGATACCGGTGCGATTGCATCCCGGATATCTGTCACCTGCTCCGGTTTATCAATCTGTTTCTTCTCCATTCTGTCTAATTCCACATCCCTCGATAAATCCTCTACCTTATCAATGGCTGCGTCCAGATGAAGCACCATAGATTCATATACCTTTTTCTGCCACTTCCAGGGCTTCTTTGCTACCTCTGTCTTGGAGAATTTCTTTTCCTTGTCAGAGTAATCCACCTCTTCCTTGTCTGCAAAGGTTCTGAACGTATTGGCTACCTTCTGTCCTGCTTCACGCATACCTTTTCCAAAGGAATCAATCTTGGCAATGGTGCGATTGGTATCGGCAATGCCTTCTTTGACCTTGTTTCGGATACCTACAAGTTTATCTTTCAGACCGATAAACTCAGATACCCGGTTAAGTGCTGCCTTACCACGCATTTTGAAATCTGCCATGATTTCCCTTGCTTTACTCTTAATGCTCTCCTTTACCTCGAAGATCTGCTGTTTTATCTCATCACAACGCTTCTCGAGACGGTCAGCAGCTTCCGATAACGACTTCTTAAGTCTGTTTGTAAAGGTATCCTCCTGCATCTTCTGGATATCTTCACGCAGTCTTGCAATCTCGTCTGTCATATCTTCCACCTTATGTGTCATACTGTCCACATAAGCACAAAGCTCATAAACTCCGTTTGCAGCCTGCTGCATTCCGTTTCCGTTCAGTGCTCCTAAGATTTGCTGTAATACCTCTTCTCCGGTCATTGGTTTATCTTCCATCATCGTTTCCTCCATTTCCGGCAGAGCAGCTTTCCGGCCACTCTGCCTTATTATTAATTGTCATTAGCGAAAGGGCAATTCCTTACCATCCGCCTTCATATACTGGTCTTTCGACTGCTGTGCCTGTGTCTGTGCCGCTTCCTTTGCCTTATTCTCGCTCTGCTCCTTTGCCTTCTCATACTGGCTCACAATCTCGGAATAAAGCTTCTCACGAAATTCCTTCGTTACCGGATAACACACATCCTGATATACAGCTTTTCCATGCTCGTCCGTCTGCTTGGTCTTGTAGGAAGGCATTGCCACAAACACCTTATCCTTGCCCTGAAGGATGCTCACATTATTCACGATAAAACTGTCATCAAAGTAGATGCGGGCAAGACCACGGATATTACTGCCCTCTCTCTCATACGGTGTTACCGTAACGGAAAACTGAGGCATCTCTGCTTCACCTCTTGCATTGCCTGCCTGCGACTTGTCAGCAGACTTCTCCTGTTCAAATGCTTCAAGGATATTCCCATACAGCTCCTCTCTAAACTCTGCGGTAATCGGATTGCAGACATCCTTGTAGACTACACCGCCATTCTCGTCACGCTCACTGGATTTGTATCTCGGCATGGATACAAAAAGAGTACCCTTCTCCTTATTCTCCAGAATGGCAATGTTGGTAATCTTGAAGGAGTCTCCAAACACCAGATTGGCAAAGCCCCTTACATTTCCTTCCTGATTCTTAGCTTCTGTTACATGAATTGAATACTTCATAAATTCCTCACTTTCTGTCGGGTACCGCCCGACCCGGTTCATCCTCATCCGGCATTACCAGATGACACTCTAAAGTTTCTATATTACTGATAGGCAGACGACCATTCAGCCAGTTGCCTAAAGTAACCACAAATCCGTCCTGCTCATAGTAAATCCACTGCTCTGTGTCAAGCTCTTCTTCATACAGGACAGTCACATCAAAGTCAGGCATATACATACCTGCTTCTTCGTCAAATACACAGGCAACACCTGCCCAAAGATACAGCGACAGACTGGGGATAAAGACATACCAACCGCTGATTATAAGCTGCATATCATCATCCACTTCCACAATCTCATCGCATCTGTCTTCAAATTCCATCTCAGAAACAATCTCTTCCACTTCTCCGAGACGGTATTTTGTCTTATTCTTCATAAGCAACCTCCTCACTGGCGGGAGCACACTTTACCACAAACCGCTTGGTTCCTTTCTCCGCACAGGTAAAAAGGGTTAATTCTTCCCTTTCTCCCTGTGTACGAATCGAATTATCGAAAGGACCTACCACAAAGGTTTCCGTAACCTCATAAGAATGGCGCACCCCATCCGTATCAAGAAGGATTACGATATCCCCAATGGAAACCTTGTTAAGATTGGTAAAAAACTCTCCGTATCTGCTGCCATTATGACCGCATAACACACAGTTTCCCTTCTCTCCGATTCGTCCGGTCTCACTCATGTGCCCGATTGCCTTATTTAGGTTTGAGGAGGAACATCCCTCCACCACCGGATAGCGTATGTCTAATGCCTCAATTTCCAGAATGGCAATAACATCCCCTTCTGCAAATATGGCTGCATCTTCCGAACGACCGGAGGCTTCGGTTTCCTCCTCCCCGGTTTCTTCCATCTCTGTCTCATCTTCCTGCACTTCCTCCAAATTCTGCTCAAATTCCTGCGTAAGCTTTTCTGTCTCCCTCATACCGGTGTAGTGATATACAATCGGAATGGCAAAAAACAAAATACCCACCACTATGAGTAGTGCTGCAAACACTTTTCTCCTGCTCATAAAAATTCCTCCCATTAGAAATGCCCCGCCATTGGCAGGGCACATCTTTATCTTGGTTTGTCTTGCCTTGTCTGATAAGACAACTGGTTTTCCGCTACATTCATGCTCTTTTCTTCCTCAATTCCTCCAAGGTCTGCATCCGCAACCTTTTCGTTCTCAAGGTCGAGCTGGGCATTTAGTTCAAACTGCCTTGAAAGCTTCTGCAAAAGTTCCTCTTCGTGCATGAATGGTTTCTCATACTCTTCCTTGGATGCAGCCAGATCGTTTTCGTACTGCTCTATCTTTTTTAACAGATATTCCTCATTCTCGTGAATCCCGTTAAAACAGTTTTCAAGCTTTACCATATTGCCTACCGGGCTGGTAGAAAGCTCTACCTTATACTCTGTCTTTCCACGAAGGATTAGGTAATTTACTCCCATGAAATTCTTCTCTACGAGAAGCTCAAACCCGTGGAAGCTTCCAAGTGCAGTTGTATCCCCGGTCTTACATTTACTTACCGCTTCCAGCATAACAGCACCGCCATCTGCCCTTTCCGTATAAGTAAACTTGCCTACTGTGATTGCAAAGTCCGGATGCTCCAGCAACTCTCTATCCCGAAGCTTGATGTCTTCCCTGACACAGGCAAGCTTTTCGTTTGCAGCCTTTATCAGCTTCGGATATCGGATCATGAAATTATCCTGCAATGCATACCGCTGGTTATCATAGGATGCTTTTAGCAGTTTCAGTCTCTGCACATCATTGTCAATCTCCATCTTCTCCTTAATCAGCGGATTTCCCGTGGCAACTGCCTTGATTTCCGCATAGGATAAGGTTGCCTCATCTATATCCTCACAGGTTCGGCTTACCGCCTTGCTTGTAGTTACCTGACTGATGAAACGCTGTTTATTCTCAACCAGACTCCAGTTATAGGCATCAAAGGTTGATTTCGTTACATAACGGTAAACTGCTATCTCATCGTTCTCATTCCCCTGTCTGATACCACGACCTTCTCTCTGTTCAATGGATGAAGGCTTCCAAGGGCAGTCCACATGGTGTAACGCCACAAGATGTGTCTGTACATTTACACCCGTACCGCACTTATCCGTGGAACCAATTAAGACTTTCTTCTTCCCGGTTCTCATTTCCTTAAAAAGCACATCCCTCTGGGCATCGGTTTTGGCATCATGGATAAAGGCTATCTCTTCCTCCGGAATCCCGTACTGTATCAGGGCATCCTTCAGATACTGATATACCGTAAAGTCCTTGTCTGCTCCAGGCGTACCAATATCAGAAAAGATCAGCTGACAGCCAAGCTTTCCATCCTTGTTGTTTGCCTGATACTCATTCCATACGTTTTCTGCCACCTTGTTAAGCTTGCCGTCCGGATTATTTGGTGCATCCTTATCAATCAATCTTGCATCCGTTCCGAGCAGTCTCGCCTCATGGGTAATCTTAAGGAAGTTATCTACGGAAGGATCCACACCGCCATTCCGGATTCGCTCCGCTCTTACCACGAAGTCTTCCATAACCTGTTTTACATACCAGTCAGGCTCCGACTCCACAATAATCGCCTTGCCTCCCCGAAGGGCAGGCACATCCAAATCAAGCATATCCGCAGTCTGGACATCCGCCACCTCACGGTATATATTCATAAGCTCCGGCAGATTGGTAAACTTATTGAACCTGCTCTTAAAACGGAACCCGCTGCCTTCCACCGTAAGCTCCAGCGCTGTTGTCACTTCTCCGAAGTTTGCCGCCCAGGCATCAAAATGGTATATTCCCATCTGCTCCAATGCCGGCTTCTGCAAATACAGCTGCATGACATACATCTCGCACATCGTGTTGGAAATTGGTGTTCCTGTTGCAAACACAATACCTCTGTTCCCATTTATTTCACTGATATACTGACATTTCAACTGCATGTCCGTAGCCTTCTTTGCTCCCGATGAGCTGATACCGGATACATTATTCATCTTGGAAAAGATTGCAAGGTTCTTAAACGCATGTGCCTCGTCTACCATAATGGAATCAATCCCCAGCTCCTCAAAGGTAATAAGGTCATCCTTCCTGCTTTCGTCTGCAAGTGCAGACATCTGTTCCTGCAGTTTCTTTTTCTGGCTCTCCATCTGCTTAACCGTCCACTGCTCCCCGTTCTGGCTCTTCATGTCATCAATCGCATAAGCAATCTCATCAATCTGTGCCTGAAGCATACGCTCCTTTCGTTCCGCAGAAATCGGTATCTTCTCAAACTGCGAATGGCTCATAATGATACAGTCATAATCCCCGGTAGCTATCCTTGAAATGAACTGCTTTCTCCGGCTCTTCTCAAAATCCCGCTCCGTTGCTACCAGAATATTGGCGGAAGGATATAATCTCAAAAACTCTGATGCGGTCTGACCGATGAGTGGTTTTGGTACTACCATAACGGTCTTATTTGCCAGTCCGAGACGCTTCTGCTCCATACAGGCTGCCATCATCTCAAAACTCTTTCCGGCTCCTACGCAGTGTGCAAGAAGCGTATTTCCGCCAAGCAGGATTCTTGCAATGGCATTCTTCTGATGAGGCTTTAGCTCAATCTCAGGATTCATGCCCGGGAACTGCAAATGACTTCCGTCATACTCACGAAGTCTGATATTGTTAAAGGTCTCATTGTAATAGTCCACATACTTCGTCCTTCGTTCCGGGTCAGCAAACAACCACTCCTTAAACTTCTCCTTCATCTGGTTCTGCTTTTCCCTTGCAAGCATGGTCTCATTCTTATTGACTACATAGTGGTACTTTCCGTCTCCGTCATCCACCCTGTCACGAACGGTAACGGTCTTTAAGTTCAAGGTCTCCTCAAAAATAGAATAAGCGTCCATGCGGCTTGTACCATAAGTCTTGGTTGCAGCAACTGAACGCTTATCCATGGATTTGTTCTCAATGAACCACTCCATCGTTATTTTGTTAAGGTGTACCTGAATACCGGAATTGTACCATTCACTTCTTACTGACCTCGCTCTTCTCGGTGTATTAAGCAGCTCATAAATAAACTGTTCATAGTCTTTCGGATCAATCCAGGTGGTGCCGATTCTGACATCAATATCGCTTGCTTCAATGCGCTCGGGCTGTACCTTTTCCAGTGCCTCCACATTGATTCCATATGCGGGATTCTCCAGAGCTGCCGCCTTTGCCACGCGAAGCTTTTCCCTGACATTGCCGGACAGATACTCATCCGCTGTTTCATATCCCGCTGCCGGATTATTCTCATTGGCAAGTGCCGGATTTAGATAGATAAGTCCTTCAAGCTCCTTTACAAGTGCTGTCTGCTTTAACTCCCCGGTAAGTTTCTCGGAAAAGCTTACCTCACTCTCCCCGGTTTTCTCCCGGACTTCCTCCTTGACTGCCTCCATATCCGGTTCATAAATAGAAAGCATATAGGGAAGATTGACTGCTCCAAATTCGTTGATGGAAAGATTCAGTGCTTCCACTGCTGTCTCCACTCTTTCAATAACAGTCTTTGCTTTTATGGTCTGTTTGTAAAACATGTCCGCCTTTTTCACCTCTCCATCCTCGTTTACTTCCTCCAAAGAGCAGAGAAGCGGGTAATCGCTGTCGTCACGGAACGCCATCTTATTGCTTTTACTTGTAATATACCCGTACCTTTCCACGAACTTGTCATACTTCACATTTAAGAGTGCCTGCTTATCAGCAAGCTCTTCCTCGGAACACCCTTCCATCTGAATATCAATCAGTTCCCTTGTAATGGTTCTGATTTCATCCAGATGTCTGATACGCTCCTCTGTGTTTGCTGATACATCCTGTCTTACCATCTGGGAATTTTCCCGGTAATAGAGTTTTCCGTCATAAAAGGTATAGGTGAAGTTTCTCACATCCGGGTCTGCCGGAATAACATCTGCACTCACTTCCTCCTCTTCTGTCAGTCTGTCGAAATCTGTCATTTCCGCTTGGATATTGCGAATGGCTTTGTTTAAGGCATCGTACATATTGAAGTTCTCGTCATGATTGACACAGACCGTGTACCTTGAGTCCTGTCCATAAATCCTTGTATCGTACTCCATAGTCCCCAGCATCATTTCCGGGTGCTCCACAAAATAGGAATTGACTGCAATCCCATTCTCCGTATAGCCAAGATGCACCCAGTCCGGTTCTATCTCCATCTTCCGCTCCCTCTTCTGTAAGAAAAGAATATCCGATGTGACTTCCGTACCTGCATTCTCCTTAAAGGCTGTATTCGGCAGTCTGACTGCTCCGACTAATTCTGCCCGTTCTGCGATATACTTGCGGATGGTAGGATTGCTTTTATCAAGCGTTCCCTTCGTGGTAATTACCGCAACGATGCCTCCCGGTCTGACCTGATCCAGTGCCTTCGCAATGAAATAATCGTGGATACGGAAGTTGTATTTGTTATACTTCGGGTCAAACACCTTATAATCACCAAATGGCACATTACCCACCACGACATCAAAGAAGTTATCCGGGAAATTGGTCTTTTCAAAGCCCGTAATACTGATGTTGGCATTCTGGTACAGCTGTTTTGCAATCCTGCCCGAAATACTGTCAAGCTCTACACCATACAGACTGCTTCTCTGCATCGGTGCCGGCATACTGCCAAAGAAGTTTCCCACACCCATGGAAGGCTCCAATACATTTCCTCCACGAAAGCCAAACTGCACCAGTGCACTGTTAATACACATGGCAATCTCCGGGGAAGTATAAAACGCATTGTTTACGGAAGCTCTTGCCGCAGCATATTCCTCCTCCGTAAGAAGCTCCTTTAATTCGGAATACTCCTTCTCCCAGGATGCATTACGCTCATCAAATGCTTGGGATAATCCGCCCCAGCCGACATATTTCGACAATATCTTCTGTTCCTCTCTGGTAGCAAGTCTTCCTTCCTGCTCGATCTGTTTCAGGGTCTTAATTGCATCAACATTCCATCCAAATCTTGTCTTTGCTCCGCCTTTCGGAACTTCCACAAGATTATAATGGAAATTGATTTTCTTCTCTTCCTTACCGTCATCTGCCACTTCCCAGCCATTCGCAAGTGCCCTCTGTCTGGTTTCCTCCCTGTTCTTACGAATCTCCTCCTGCTTATCAAGAAACATCTGGTAAATCGGCTTTCTGCCTGCTGCCTCTCCCTGCATCATCCTGTCATACTGTACCCTGTGGTCTGCACCACAGTAATAAGGAGTCTTTACCATATAGGTAAGCACCTCATACAGTTCCCGGTAACTACAGGTTTCCCTTACACGTTCTCCGTTTCTGTTCTTGTAGCTTACTTCAAACTCATACGGCTTTAAGACATAACCAATCAGTCCATACTGGTTATTGGCATAGGCATCCTTTTGTTGTGCACCGTTTAACACCACATCCGATAGGAAATCAAGACGGTTAGGCATGAACAGATACTCGCTCGCAACAATATCCTGAAGAAAAGGCTTAAACGGAGTATAGCAGCTGCATTCTGACACCAGAATTTCAAGTGCAGTCCGCAAATCCTCATCCATCTCTTCAATCCGTTTTGCATAATCAATCGGTTCAATATACTGAAGCTCACTGGCATCCTTTTTTGGTGCTTCTTCCACTGGTTCCTCTTCCGGTTCTTCGTAAAACTCCTCTTCCATCTGCATTTCAGGACCATACTCTGCCATGGTTGCCAGACGGTCCTCAATGGCTGCTTCTTCCTCCGTAAGCGGTCTGCCCTCGTTATAGGCATGGTTCAGCTTTTCAATGTCACTTAAGGAACTGTTATAACTTTCCGGTTCATCCGGAATGGCAAAATCATCAATCCCGTCTGTATCACTGACTGCATCCAGTTCTCTGTATTCAGCATCAATAACCTCATCATCTTCCCGGATACCCTCCATGTCGATATCCTCAAATCTCGGTGTTTCCGGCTGATACTCTCCCGTCATAATCAAAACACCGATTTCCTTTTCGATGTTTTTCCACGAAACATATCCTTCCTTCTCACCTTCCTCGTCACGCCACTGAAACCGAATCCCCTGCCCGTGGAAAGTGTCATATCCGTGAAGTCCATAACCTTCAAGAGGCCAGCCTGCTCCACCCTGACCATATTCCTGTTTAATCCTCTTGGCTCTTGTGCCTGCGTCTACCTCCGTATGGAATATCTCACATACCCTTGACCTGCCACCGGCAAAGCCTGTACCTCTTAATACCACCTGCTTAATATACTCATGTGGTACATCCGGCTCTTTCTTCGGATACAGATAGTTATACTTCCCTGCTTTTGCTTCCGACTGATCCTTAGCAAGTTTCTCCATAGCTTTTTCTGCATAATCTGAAGTCTGCTTCGTTGTTGCAGCAAGTCCATATTCAGGGTCAAAAAAAGAAGCCTGATGATATTCACCGGCTTCCGTTTTTCCAAATGAGTCAAGCTCATTTAACTCTCTGTTTAATTCTTCATCTTCTAATGAAACTTCATCACGATCTGACTTAAAACTACTTCCTCCGCCTGCATCTTCGCCTGCTCTCTCAATTTCCACATTTCCATTGTTGAGGACGGATTCTGTGGTTTGTGCTTCGCCAGATACTGTTCCATCAGCATCTCCAACAGGTTGTTCGCTTCCTCTTCCACTTCCTGCATCTTCTCTGCCAGCTTCCCGAAACGGAATAACGTTTTGTACCTCTGAGGTTCCATCTCCTCCAAGTACTTCATCGCCATCCTTCCGTACTTGCCCAGCTTCTGTAATTCCACTGACTGCTCCCTCGGCATCTGAATGTTCGGATAAAGCAGTCCGTCCACTTCCGTGTACATAAGTGCCATTTCTGCCATATGCAATTCTCCCTTCCGCAGATAATCTTTTCTGCTGTTCCATGGTCTTTAAGTTACTGTTAATTCCTCTAAGAACACTACAGGAGACATCGCATACCAGAGAACCGAGACGGTAAACCATTTCCTCATCGGAAACCTTTACGACCTGACTGAAATCCTGTTCTTCTTCAGATAAGTCAAATCCGCATCTCGTACCCACCGTATATAAAACACTCTGCTTAACAAACTGCTCCATATCCGGCAAGCCCTGACGTTTTGGTTGCCCAGAACTCTCATTCTGAACATATTCAGTAATCCTACTACCTGATAGTTGTATTAACTCGGACATTCGTTCCTCGAAATCCTCTTTCATTATGACTCCGATTTCCTTCTTTGTAAAGTCCTTCATTACTGAAAACAGTGTCTCTCTGTCCGTAGCCTCTGTAGGCTCGACAAACTTCTGTGAAGCAAGATAATCCACATATTCCCTTAAGGTATCACCCGTCAAGTCCCATGTCAGCTTCACATTTCTTCCGCCGGTATCCTTAATGTCAAATACATGTCTAAGATGGGTGTTTAATGCCCTTGAAGGAAATATGGCAATGCCCTTACTTCCCCTCATAACATATCTGTCCACCTTCTTCCACGTATCATAGTCGGCTACCAAGGTTGCATGAGGTCTTTGTGCATAGATAAGCAGGATGTTGTCAAACTCATAACGGTAAAGATTTCCCGCAAGCTTTAAGATACTCTTCCACTTTTCCGGCGAAGTCGTAACATCCTTTATCTGCATATCATAAATCTGTCTTGCCTGATAATCCACGCCCATATCTCTTCCTCCTTATGCTGTATTACATTCGCAAATTGCTTTGCGAATATCTCTTCCATCAATCTCATTTCCAAGGCTGTCCCACCCGTCTGCTCTGCTTCTGGCGAATAATTCAATCCTTGGCAGGTCTCCGCAAAGCTCTACGATTCTGTCTCTGATTTCTTCCGGTTTCCTGCTATGCTCCATAATCCTTGCATCGCATATCTGTGAAACGGATTTGGAAATCCTTTTCGGATGCCCTTTTGTACCAATCAGGCAAAGCTCAGAATTGGAACGGGTCCAGTAACCAAGTCCCATAAACCAGCTGTCTGCCTTTTTATTCCGCTTCACCCAGTTGAATCCACAGGTCTTATAGGTAAATCCCCATCTTCTCATGGTTTCCAGTCCTTCCCTAAGAAGAGGAAAAGTAACCCACAAAAACAGCACACAGTCCTCTGCTGCCAGTGTTTCCACCGGAAGTGCCATAATATCTTCCATGCTCATACAAGAATAATGGCAGTCCGCTGATTTTTGCAGGCTGCCTTTCTTTGAATAAGTCTTGAATTGCCAGGGCGGGTCAGCATAGATAATCTGATACTTTCCCATCTACTTCACCTTCTCACCAAACATCTCCTTAAAGAGCTTTAATTCGTCCTTATCCAGAGCCACCTCAAACTCATAGCAGGTGCCATTTCGGTAAGTCCTGTGTTCCTCTGTCTTAATCTTTCGGGCAAGTCTCAGTAGTACATAGCACTCCCTTGACAGTCTCACACTTTTCTTGAATGTGATATCCCCGTTTTCCACTTCCTTCTGCTGCTTGGCAATACGAAGCAGAATCACCTTGTTCACGTCCTCCACTTCCTCAAGGGATATAAAAACGGATGCCTTTACAGCACCCGTTCTGTCCCATTCCTTATGAAGCTCTTTCATCAGGAACTCCATATTGTCTATAATCTCTTTATTCTGTTTTCCCATAGGGTTCATCCTCCTTATCTCTTCTTCTCCTGCTGCATAGGCTGAAAGTCCACGCCCTTCATATCCTCCGCATCCAGAATAATCTTCTGGTCATAATAAAGCTCCATTGCCTTATCAATGGCTTCTCCAAGAGTTTCTGCCTGAATGGTTTCCACTCTTGCCAGTTCCTCTTTTATCTCAATCTGAAACTCCTGCATCCTATCTCCCCCTGTGCTTCTCCTGAGTTGTTGCACCAAAGAATCCCTTGTCATAATCTCCGTCATTGCGTTTACTAAGGAAAGAGTCTCTCTTACCAGTTCCAAATTCCTCATACATGGCATTGGTTGCCGCTTCCCTGACTGAATCTGAAATCGTCTCATTCTTTGCAAGACTATAATAGGTTTCAAACTTTTCGGTGAGGGAAGCCCGGTAGGCATCTATCGTGTCAATCTCCTTCTCCACACCATGTTCCCTGCGGAGTAAAGCAAAGTTAATGGTTGAAGGAGTATTTCCAAGATACAACCCATGCCCCCACTCAATACCTGTCTCACACAAGTCAGAATTCCGGTCTTCTCCCTGGGGATATCTGCAAAAATACTCCACCCCGATACCAACCACAAACTGCCCGGAATTGACATCCATAAACAGCATGTTCCTGCCGGAATACTTCTCCATCAGGCGGTAATCGGAGCCATTGAAATTGTGGTAAATCTCTCCCTGCATAAGATCTGACTCCAGTTTTTCATAATGCGGCCATTTGGCAATAGCCATGCTTCTGTCTGTGGAAATACCCAGCCTGTACAAAACATCCAGACACTCCTTATCACATAAATCTTCCTCAAACACATTCGTCATGCCATCGTTTAACTTTCCTGCAACAAACATTCTCAGTTCATTAAGGCTTCCACAGAACCTCGCATACATGGTTTTGTTCGGTGCAAAATAAATCTCACAAAATGAGTTGTCCTTTTCACTTGCATGATTCAGTTCCGATATAACCTCGGCAACCTCAAATAAGTTATCACAGGCATTAGTGACATACTGCTTCACAAAGCTCTCAAAAGAGCAGAGAAAGTTCTTCTCTATCCCTTTTTGGTTATTGATCACCATAACCATATCTTCTATCTTCATAAGCTACCTCCATCATAACAGGCAGAGCCATAAGCCCTGCCCAATCCTAATTTGGTCTACCAATCATTACAATCGCCCCTGTGTTAGGTGGTACATCCCGGTAAACCACTCCATACGCTGTACCTCTCGCATCTACCATCTTTCCATTTCCCACATAAATTCCAACATGAGAAATATCAAGATATCCGTCTGTCTCTTCATAACTGAAGAAAATCAAATCTCCCGGTTGCATATCTTCATACACGGTAGTCTTTCCTGCATTAGCAAGTCCCTGTGCTTCATATCCTGCTGTGGTTGCTCCACCATAACTGATATCAACACCTGCATCAAGCCATGCATAGTAAACAAGGGAACTACAGTCAAAGTGTGTACCGCTGTGTCTCAATTCCTGACTGTATGGATAACCAACTCTGTGTAATGCGAAGTCACACGCATCCTTGGCTGCCCCGTCCGGTATATCATCAAGAACCGCCTGTATCTCTGCCTCAGTCAGAGAACATACTCCCGGATCACCACCTCCGCCTCCCGGACTATATCCAAGAATGGCAAGATTTTCAGGAGACATAAAGTCCACTAGCAAATCCATCTGCTCCTGCGTAAAACCATATTCATTCGCCATGGTATAACAGGACTTCAATGTTACATTTACATACAGATAGGTCGTTGTAGTCGTTGTGGTTGTACCATCTTCATTTTCCACGGTCTCTGTTTCAGAACCGGAAGAAGTCGTATAAGTACACATATCATCTACCACAGATTTTAGCCATCCCCTTGAAGTGTCATTCATAATGGTTGCCGTATCTCCCACACCATACTTGACCATATAGATAGCAAGAATGTCATAGTAGTTACTTGGATTTCCTTCTCCCTCATATCCGACATATACAATCTTTCCGTCATCATATCCGGTATGGTTACTTTTAAGCTCATTCACTTCCCGGTTAAAATCTGCAACATACGCACTTGCTACTGTTGTAACAGTATCTCCATCCTCAAGAGGCGGTAAGAATATGGCAAACGGTGAATTGTAGATAGTTCCCACGATTGCCACTACGGGAATCGCTACTACCGACACTAAAAGCACCAGTCCTAACAGAATCGGCAAAACAAGTTTAGCAACATACTTGGCAACAAACATTCCCTTCTGCACAAAAATATCCTTAACCAGCTTCGCTAAGCTATCCGTCTGTTCGTCCTGTGCTTTCATCTTATCCAAAAAGAACTTCATCTTTCTGGAACGGACATTGTTAGTCATGTCCTGCTTATCCATCTTATAAGCCACTGCTTCCCCGACAACTTCCCCGGCTGCAATACCAATCACAGTTCCGACTCCCGGGGAAACCGCCGTACCAGCCGCTGTTGTGGCAGCTGTCGTTGCAGTTTTGGCAACAACCTTTGAGGTTTCTTTCGCAACTGTTTTTGCCGATTCCTTTGCTACCTTTTTACTGCTTTCCTTTGCCACTTTTTTAGCTGTACCCTTTACACCCTTCTTGGCAATCTTCTTTCCTGCATCCACCTTTTTAATCTTTCGTTTCTGCTGATTGATTACCTGCCGCTTAAATAACTCCGCACCTCTTGACGCAGTACCAGTAACAGGCTTTGAGGCTTCATACATAATCATTACTGACTGTTGTATTTCCTGACCACCTTCTATCTGGTCTGTCATAACCTTACCGCCTACCATTCCGGCATTACGAAGGGAAGAGTCCTTCACTTTGATAGACTGCCCGGATTGCTTCATCTGCTTTCGATACTTGGAAAACATACCTTCCTTTTGCACCTGATGAACCGTGCTCTTTCGATACTTGCCATTATCAGCCACCTTTTTGGTCGGGTCTCTGTCTACGGTATAGACATTACTTCCCTTGATAGCTGCCTGCTTCGGCTCATGGGTATGAAGCTTCGCTTTCTGCTTGGTATGAATCACCATCGGCTTGTCATCTACCTTTTTTATCTTCACTGTGCTCACCTTCCTTCATAATAAGGGCAGCTATACGCTGCCCTCCATTTATTCCACATCATTCTGAATCGCTTCACGTTTTTTCTGTTCCGCAATCTTCTCATGGATATTGGTGTTATACAACTTGTAAAGGTCTGTATCCTTGCTAATCTGGTTATCAAAAGGAATTACCACCGAACCGCACTTAATCAGTCCCATACCGGATGCAGTATTGGTTACGAAACGAAGCTGTGCCTCCGATACACCGATAACCTCTGCCATCTTGGAACTGTCCGTATTCGCCTGCTTAAGAAGTGCCACAAACTCAGAGTTTGCAAGCATGGTTGTTGCTGTGTAATTCTGTAACAGATCGACAACGTTCTGGGTAATACCCGTACATAAGCCACCCTGCTTACGCACCTTTTTCCAAAGCTGCTGTAAATACTTCGCTGAATACTCGGAATTTAAGAGCACATGAAACTCATCAATATAAAGCCATGTTGCCTTGCCACGCTTTCCATTCTCCACAATCCTCTGCTGGATAGACTCCATCATTACAAGCATGGTAATCGGACTAAGCTCGGCACCAAGGTCTCTGATACCATACACAGTAAATCTGTTATCCACATCCACATTGGTCTGATGATTGAAGATATTCAATGAACCGCTTACGAAAAGCTCAAGAGACAATGCAATATCCTTTGCTTCTTCTTCCGGCTGCTCCAAAAGCAGATCATAAAAATCACTCATAATCGGAATGTACTTCTCCCTGCTTCTGGCAATGTCGATATAAAGTTTTCTCACACACCTATCAATAATGGACTTCTGACGGGAGTTTAAGCTGTCACCGATACACTGCTCACAAAGACCAAGCATGAACTCACCCTTTTCTCTTACCCAGCCCTTTGTATCGTTCTGGTCAAGATTCCATACATCCATGGCAAGAGGATTCACATAGTTATCCGTATAAGTGGACATGTTTACCACCGTTCCACCGTAAGTCTCGGCAATGTCAAAATACTCGTTCATCGGGTCAATGACGATAATCTCATCATCCCCGGATAAGAATACGCTTCCCATTTCCATCTTACAGAAAAAGGATTTACCGGAACCGGGAACACCAAATACAAATCCGTTACCATTGATGAGTCTCTTACGGTTTCCCACATTAATGTTCTTACTAATCTGGTTGATACCATAATAATTGCCACCGCTGTCGTTAAGCTCCTGCACATTAAAAGGCATCAAAACTGCAAGGGACTGTGTAAGCATAGTTCTCATTGTTTCTACCTGTCTTACTCCAATCGGCAATGCTGTATTTAATGCCTCTCTCTGTTTCAGGAAATGCGTATCAATAGTACAGCTGTTACGCTTTCCAATGGTTTCGATTGTCTCACAGATACTGTCAAGTTCCTTCTTGCTCTCAGCCATAACAATAATTGTCACACCAACATAGAACAGGCACTGATCGTTCTCCCTGACATCATCCATAATCGCCTCAATCTCCCTTTTCTCGGTTCTCTTTGCATAAGAGATTTCCGTGGAAAAGTCATTGTTCTTATTACGGACTCTCTGCTGCTTGATGATATCCGATTCAATACCCAGATACTTTTTCTGTAAGGTCTTTGTTGTCAAATCCTTCGGTACGGGAACCACATCAATGCTTGTAATGGAGTGAACCGGTAGCGAAGTAATCTCATTGATGAATCGGTCTGAAAGGCTGCTCGGATACTTCTTGATGAATAAAGCCTTACAGTACTTGTTCTCATCCTCAAAGTGATCCGGGAAGAACTTAATCATTCCGTTGCACAAATCATTCTTGAAATCTGCTCCTACCTTTTTTGCTTCCTTCAGACTAAAATTGAAGCTGTTTTCATCTCCAAGATGATAGTAGTCATAAAGCACCTTGATTCTTTCATCCCCCGAAAGCGGTACAATCTCTGCACCAAGCTCAATAAATGCCTTATGAATGGTCGCCTCCAAAGTGGCAAACTGTGCCTTTGCCTCTTCAAAGTTCTTTCTCTCAATCGTGATGGTTAAGTATCTCTCCTGTTCAATACCCTGTCTGCCCTCACGAATCTTTTCCTCAATAATATCATTGTAAATCTTACGGAAATGGTCATATCCGTCATCACAATAGGCAAGCAGTACCTTCTCTCTGAGGTCAATCATGTTCTTATTCTTGTTATTCACTGTAATCTTAAAATTACAGTCAAGAGAATTTAAGAACTTGCAGTATCTCTCAAAGATACCAATCTGCTCATCCTCGGTTGCAGTTGTGTAATTGATGTCCTGAAAACGGTAACACTTGCTGTATCTGTTTCTTGCAACCTCAAAAATACCATTTTCCGCAACTGCCATTATCTCAATGGTTTCCTGTATGGATTTTGGAGTTTTATACAAAGGCTCGCTGGCTTTCTTAAGCTCCTTAAATCCGTCTGCAAATAAACCCATATCTTTTCTACCTTCCTTTCTGCTTTACGCTTTCCTTATGGATTCACGCACCACACCGGGAACAACCCCGGCTGGTGCCCGGATTGCTCCCCAAAGGAAGTCAATCAAATCTGGTTACTTATCTTGTTGCCTTGTAAATAACAAGTCCTGCCACAGCTGCAACCACAGCCGCAATCATTCCAATCAGAATACCTTTTGTTTTTCTCTTCATAGCCTCAAAATCCTCCTTATTCCTGGTATTGTCGGTTACTTCCGGTTTTGCTCCCTTCCCGGCTTTTTTCTTCTTACCTGTGTTACTTTGTTCTGCCTCGTAAGCCTTGATTATCTGCTCACTCTCCGTTGACACATAAGTCAAAGCCTTATTATGGAACATAAATTGAAGCTTTTTACCCATATACTCGTAAAAGTTCATCCCGTTATAGGAATAGAACCCACCAAGGGCAATCGGTGCCACACAAGGAATTGCAACATAAGCAGCCCCCGTAAGACCGATATATTTATAAAGCAGAAGAACCAGTCCTCCGCCAACTACCACACTTGCCACAGAAAACAGCAGCTGTCTTGCAGTAAGTCCAAGTGCCACGGTTTCCTGATAGCGGTCAATATCCTTATTGATTTCAATTACCAATGTTCTCACCTCGCTTTCTCTGTCACTTTTGTTTCCCTGCCTTTTCCAATACCCGCTTCATACACCTGCATCCCGTCCGGGCACAGTTCCCTCAGTCTGTCCACATTGAACAGATAAAGAGGATATTCACAAAACCCGCTTCGTTTCATAAGTCCCGTAAACTCGCCCAGCTCATTGTCAGCGATAAACTTCTCAAGCTCCGGCATATTGTTAAGGTCCACATATCCGCAGTAGTCAGGGACTTTACCCATGAGATTTACAGTCAAATCCCCGTAAGGCTCCGGATACTCCCCCTGCTCTACAAGACCAATATACATACACCCATTATTCAGATAAGTATTGATTTCCAGAGATACCTTAATCTCTCCTCCATACTGACTCTGTAAGTTTAATGTCTTTTCCATCTGTCACCCTCCTTACAATCCTAATGCTTTGCTTGTCAGTGACTGTGCACCCTTGACACTGCCCACTGTCATGGCAATCGTAAATGTCATTTCACACAGGTAAATAAGGGTCTTTGCCCAGTCCGCATAGCTGCCCGTAAAGGACGGAAGCCCTGCACTGATAAAGGCATTGCACACGATAATCGCAAGTGCCATGGTGACTGCTTCCATGACAACGGATAAAAAGTATTTACAGTAAGTAACTGCTGTATGACTTACCGTTCTGTTTCCACCCATTGTTGAGAATGCAATCGCACCAAGAGGTACAATGATCAGAATCTTAAGGAACCTGAAATATACCGTGTAGATAACGAAGAAGCCACAGATAATGACAATGATGGACAATAGAGCTGCCAGAATGAGCATTACCAGACTTTCTCCAAATCCAAGATTCTTAATGACATCCGCCTGTGTGCTGTCGATGCTCAGTGTGACTGTTGTTCCGGCAGTCATCAGATTCACCAGATTTCCTATGGATGTGAAGAATGCCTTCATGATTGTCACATTATTTGCCACAAACCATTCCGCCAGTCCTAACCGGATAAGCATACGAAGAATTGCTTCAAATCGCATTTCCTCTTTCACATCCACACTCTCCGAGCAAAAACCTATGACAAAGAACAATACCACCAAGGAAGAGCCAACCGCTACAAAGATCGGCTCTATTCCCTCAATGATTGCCCACGGACCGCCGCCCTTGAAATTCACGGGCGACTGTCCAAGCATTGAAAATACCAATGATATCTGGTTATTCCAGAAACCAAATACCATTTCAAGCAAAGCAAGGATTTTGTCTCCAAGTTTAAATATATCCATACTTGTTACATCTCCTTCCTACTGTTTTTTAGTACTCCTTCTGCATCCTAGAAGCCTAAGAATGTCAACACTGTAGAAATACCTGCCATCATAACACCGGCAACGATACCCTTAAGAGCAGAGTTCATGGTAGAAGAATCCTGCTGCTGATATGCCTGTGCAAACTCCATTACGTTCTTTGCAAGGATAATGACACCGACCGCACCGATCACTGCGATAACCAGCGTTTTCAGATTGTCAAGCGGCTGTGTAACTGCCGAAGTACCGGTTCCTGCCGCAAAGCAGGTTGTGGTCATCTGACTCATCATCATTCCCATACCGCATAAAGCCGGTACTAACTTCTTTTTCATTCCTCCAAAAAATCCCTTCATGTTGCTACCTCCATTTGTTTTGTTGTTTGTTGTTACTGCTACTTTTTCTGTCTTCATAATCAAAAATCTCCTTTTCAAGTTTGTGGCAGAAAAAAAACCGCATATCCTTCTGATACACGGCTTATTCCTGCGTTATTAGTGTCTCTATGAAAACGGGATAATCCCGGTAAGTAAAGTAAGGTCGGACTTTCTCCGACATGCTGTTTTAATAACCACCTCCCTCTTTCTAATGCTCCGAAAGATACTGCTCCCGTATCTTAGCCATCTCATCCGGCGTTGTCTTCGGATAAAAGAAGGATAGTATTACGGACTTAGGAATTTTGGCATCCATCGCCTTACGAAGCTCCGCTTTCTGCTCCTCGGAATAATTCCAGTGCATCATACGGTTCGTAATGCTGTCCTCCCAGTCCGTATCTTTCTTTTCATCCGGTATCTCATCCACACGCTCCTGCTCCGGCTCTTCAGAATACTCCAGTTCATTATCCTGCGTGCTGTTGAGCTTTGCCTTCTCGCTTTCTTCCTCAAGCTCCGAGAACCGCCTGCTCAGTTCCAAATCTCCCAGCATCATAAATTCATCATAGGTCAAAGAATCTATATAGATATTCTCCCCCTTCTTCTGAAGTTTTTCATAATGCTCCACTGCCCGCTTTGACAGAATTTCAAAAGGCGGACCAATGAGATTGTTCTTCACATCTATCTGATGCACATAGGGTTCTCCCTTTCCATCCGCAGTCTGGTTAAACATCGGATGTGCAAACGGTATATACTTATTATCCAGAATCGGATCGAACCCACGGATAAAAATAATGCATTTCTTGTTATCCAGTTTTCTCACTTCATCCGGTGTAAATATCTCACGACCAAGGACATCGTAGTTTCTTGACGAGCTTCCCTGTCTGCCCTTTGTCTCTCCGCTTGACTTTTTGTCAATCGTGCCTTTGCCCAAAAGCTCCGACACATACTTATGGGTACTCTGCTCATTGCCTCCAAGATAGATGAAGGTATCGCAGTTGCCCGGTATTGTCTCCCAGGTATCCTTAAACAGTGCCTTCAGCTGTGCAAAGTTCTGTATAATGATAATCGAACTGATTTCCCTGCTTCGCATGGTGGAAAGCAGCGAACAGTAGTCATCCGGCAATGCCACATTGGCGAACTCATCAAGCATAAAAGTGACATGAATCGGGAGTCTTCCTCCACAGTTAAAGTCCGCCTGATAATACAGTTCCTGAAATATCTGCGTGTATAACATACCAATGATAAAGTTGTAAGACTTATCACTATCCGGTATGACACAGAACAGCGCTGTCTTTGTCTCCCCATCCCCGTTTACACCAATACCGATATCAGCAAGGTTTAACTCATCCTTGGATAAAAGCCTTAATACCTGCTTATTCTCAAGAAAAGCAAGTCTTGAGTTGGCACTGATAATAATGGAACGGACTGTATCGCCTGCACCACGCATACACTTGTTGTACTGCTTTACCGCCGGGTGATTTGCTCCAAGCGGTGAGTTTTCTTCCAGAAACTTCATACGCACATCCAGCCTTGAAGGCTTTCCCTGCTCCGTCACTTCTGCTTCTCCAAGCAGCTTTAATACCGTTTCAAAGTTTCTTCTGCTCGGCTTTTCTTCCAGCCACACATAATAGAAGATTGCCTGTAGAAACAATCCTTCCGCTTTCTCCCAGAACGGGTCGGAAGGGGTTGCCCCTTTCGGTGTCGTATTACTGATAAGGTTGGTAATAAGCTTTACCACATCCGTTTCTTCACGGATATAGGAAAACGGATTGTAACAGTCTGACTTATCCATCTCAAGCAGATTGATAACCTTTACATTGTAGCCATTGTTCTTTAACATCTGACCACAGCTTCTTAGGATTTCTCCCTTCGGGTCGGTACAGATAAAGGAACAGTTATGGGGCATCTGCATCAGATTCGGCTTTACCTCATAGAATGTCTTTCCTGCACCGGAACCGCCACAGATAAGAATGTTTCCATTTAACTTAAGTCTTCTGAAATCCAGTGACATCTTCACATTCTGGCTTAAGATACGGTTAAAGTTTTCATCCTTATCCATCAGAATCTTGTTTACCTTCACCGGTGATTCCAACTTGGCTGTACCAAATTCCCTGCCGGGCATATAATTCCTCTGACTGGTGTAATACATAACAACAGCCATAGCGTAGACAACTACAACTATGGCTATCATCTTCACTGTATTCTCATTGAAATAATTCGCAAACGGAGCTTCACATACAGCACTGAACCTGTCAAGAAATTCCATTAGTTCAATGCCTTCCTCCCAAGCTCCCCCAATCAGATATCCCAGATACCCGGCAAGGACTGCACCAAGTAACAAAAAGACCATGGAAGGTTTCTTCTTACTTGTCTGCATAGGCACTACCTCTTCTTAACGGTTGTGGTGGTTTTCTGCTGCACGGTCTTTGTCTTGGTTGTTTCCTTTGTCTGCGTCTTTTCATACTTCTCACGCACGGAAGCCTCCACCTTGTCATAATGACTGTACAGCTCCTCGCCACGCTTGGTTTCCACAACCCTGTTTTCCTCGTCATATAGCTTATAATTCTTGCTGCTGTCAATAAAGGTCAGCATGGTCTTTCCATTGTGAATATCCATGATATTCTCCTTATTGAGCCAGACATACCTTGCATTCTCTCCCCACGTTCCCGGGATTCTGGTTTTAACTGCATGATCATTCTCCTGCACAATCAATGTCTTACTGATTGTGACATCTGAAAGGTTTGCATTCTTGGATGCCGATACTGCCATCATTCTCTCTGCAAGATTCTGATAGCCCTTAATCCGGTTCATAAATGCATCCTTGTCCATGATAACCTTATGCTCCCCGGCTTCATCCTTTGCCCCCAGAACACCAATCGTTTCCAACTGCTTTAACACGGTTTCTGCCTGCGACTGGTTAATGCTGAAATTCTCCTGTACTGCGTCCACACTGATACTCTGCTTCTCCATGGCAAACAGCCCGACCTTTTCAATCAGACCGTCCATGGCTGCACTGGCTCTCGCCCCTTCCGCAGTGTGGACTTTCTCGTTTCCCATTTTCTGACTCTTAAGGAAATCCATCAGCCTGCCAAGCTGTTTTTCATCCCCGTTTTTTAAGTAGTCATCAAATGTTGCAATACGACCAAAGCTGAGCTTCTGTATCATCATGTTCACTCGTGGCACTGCTTCCGTATGAAAGATAACTTCACTGAGACCATCCTTCTTATTCACATCCGGCAATACGGAATATAAAATACCGTACTTCTTTGCCATCTTCTCAACCTTCTTCATATCTTTGGTTTCAAATTGCAGTACCTGAAGGTCGCCACCCTTCATCAGAAGCTTTCGCATGGATGTCTTACCAAGCGATTTCTCATAGTCAAGCATTTCCTTCAAAAAGTCGATTGCCTTCTGCATGGCACCTAATCCTCCACTGCCCACCTTCATTGCAATCTCAATTCCGTCATAGGCTACACGGATAATCTGTACCGCTTCCTGAATCTCTTCTGCCATATACGTCCCTCCTTATAACACCGGTTCCCTGAGAGTGCATTTCGGAGCATACTGTTCGGACTGTTCTTCCTCTTTGGTCTCTTCGTCCTCTTCCTCCTGCTTGCTTCTGCTCTCATTGACCTTTTCCTTGATTTCCTCTGCATCTGCCCTTCTGACCTGTTCTTCCGTTACATCCACTCCATAAGCGGTAAGCACTTCCGCAAGACGGTTGATTGCCTTCTCCTCTTCAATCCGGTACATCTCAATGGATACCAGCAGATTCTCAATCTGACTTACCCATACAGGTTTCATGTCAATCATGCTCATATACTGCTCCATTACCTTTTCGGATTCCTGCTCATTCTCACAGGCAGCCAGTTCATCAATCAGCTGATTGGTTAAGGACTTGTCTCCGCTTCGGAATGCAAACTGAACAACAAATTCCTTTTCCTTATCAGAAAAGCCATGCTTTGTTTTACACAGACTTGTTACTGTCTCATTAATAATCGTTAAACCCATCGCTTCCTCCTAATAGTCCATACTGTTCTCAAGAACCGCAATATCAATGATTTCTTTCATCTTCTCTGCCGAAACATTGTTATTGATAAGTTCTACAAGCTGTGATTCTGTCAGTCCCTTTTCAATGGCACTTCTTATCTGCACAAGCTGTGCCGGAACCAGATCGCCACTGGCTAACAGTTTCACAATATCCTGTCGGGACTTTTTCATAAATCCAAGCTTACCAAGCAGCCCGGTAAACGCACCTGTATTTGCCTTTCTGACAGTTCTTTCAACCTGCACATGCTGAATCACCCTGCCATTTGCATCTACCACAGGCAACTGGTAAAACACAGGAATCTGATAAGGTCTTTCTGCAACCGGCTTTTCATCAAATACAGTCTGATTACCTAAAGGCTCCTTACTTTCCTCCGGTTTCTCCTGAACTTCCTGCTTTACTGTCGCACCTGCTGCTTTCTCAAGCAGCTTATCTTCCAAGGTATCAATTCGGTTCTGCATCTTCTCCATCTCCTTCTCTTTTTCCTCTATCTGCTCACGAAGTCTTGCTATCGTAGCATTCGCTCTGTTTAACTGGTCCTGCTGACCGCTCAGCTCTGCTTCCGTATCCTCCAGCTTCTTTACAAGCCCCTTATGAACCTCCTCATCCTTCTTGGAATTCTCAAATACCTTGAGCTTCTTATTCAGTTCATCGTAGCGCTCCTCCTGAAACTGGATTTTCGCAACCGCCTCCTCAATCTGCTTTACAAGACCTTTGACATAATCCGGTGACACATCAGCATTTGCCTGAATCTGTTTTACCTTATCAAGCATCGTCTGAAAGGATTTACGCATCGCCAGCGGATTTTCTCCTTTGGCAATTACGGTTTCGATATTCTCAATGGAGATACCCTTCTCCATAAATTCAATCGCTACCTGTATCTGATAACCGCTCATATCATATTTAGTAAGCAGTTCTATAAAGGCTTCATCTGCCCCTTTTCTAAGGCACTGGGACAAAAGCTTCATCTGAGGATATTTGATATCCCTCTTTAAGTAGAGCTTCGTCTGTTCCATTGTCAGACCATATTCAATATCCGCTTCCACAAGGTCGATTATCTCCTTGCTGTACTTTGCCGCACTTCGCAGATTATCAATATAGGTCTTATTCTTAATTGAATCTTCTAAACTTCGTTCCATAAATACCTCCAAAAAAATACAGCCTATCTGTTAGGCTGCTTAATATTCGTTCTCTCTTCGGTTTTTTCAGGGGTTCTTTCTTTATCTTCGGAAAGACTCGTATCATCGCTTACCATATCTCTCCAGATTGTCTTCGCCAGATTAAGCTCTTTTGCAGATGCCCGTTCCCTTGCAGTCACATAAGCAATCTGTTCCTTATAGTACGCCCGAAGCTTCTTAATCTCCTCATAGGAATATCCTTCATCCAAAAGCTGCTTTGATAACTCTGTCCACTGCGTGTGTTCTTCTGAGAAAAAGTTATCCCCATTCTGAAAACTCTTTTCCGCACCTTCTAACGAATCCATCTGCTCTGCAATATCAAACAGACTTATTAATCTCTGCTTTGCCCGGTACACCCGGCTTTTGTCCGCAGAGGCTTCTTTTCTTTTATCCGTCAGATTCATCATTGCCGATGCAAGCTCCTCTACACTGTGTACATCATGCCGGACGAGAAAGAGATACTGTTGCTGAAGCTTTTCCATCTTCTTTATATCATCCTTATACTTCCATACCTGTGAGTAAGGACGCTTTTTCAGTTTCCCAATCCGGTACAGTTTTGCATAGTAACGTTTCTGCAATCCGGTAAGTCTTGCTCTCTTATACCTTCTTACATAACACTTTACTATCTCCGACTTAAACTCCTTATTCGACCGGTAAAAAGATATATCTTCCTCCGCAATTCTCTGTCGTATTCTCTCCTCGGTATAATCATCTCCCAAAGCTCTGCATCTTCTGTACCTGCCCATTCCCGGCGGCTTCACAGCAAGATGTTTTCCCTGCTTGATTTCATATCCCTTATCCCGAAGCAGTTCCATAAACTCCTCATAGGAGCCAGCCTGCAATATACAGGCATCCAAATCCCTCGCAATCATTTTACCCCAGACAAATCTGCCATCTCGGTAATCATTGTGTTCCCTGTATCGGTCACGCTCTTCATCCTTTGAACCTATATCAATGGTGGATAGTCCGTACTCTTCACACAAGCGGTTGGTTATGGGCTGAATATCCCGCTCCCAGTCACCCTTCTCATACCGGTACTTTCTGCCATCCACAAAGCTGACACTATTGAATATAATGTGGGCATGAATATGATCCGTATTATCGTGAACACAATAAACTGCTTCATACTGCCTGCCCAGATATTCCTTCACAAACCTCTGCGTTATCTCATAAGCGGTATCAGGACTGACCTCACCTTCCTTAAAGGAAATGATAAGATGATAGCCCTGACGCTTATCCACCTTGCCAAACGCTTTCTTGGTATCCATCATCTGTCTGAAGGCTGTATCCGGCTGACAGTTCATTCCGCCAATCAGTCTCCCGTTCTGTGTCTTCTCCGGATTCATTACATAATCCAAAGACTGTTTTAAGTGCTTGCCGTGAAAATGGTTGCCGCAGTCCTTCATATAAAGAATCTTACTGATTGCCAACGATATCCACCACCTTTGCCACAGCAACATTCAGCTTACGCATATAGGCAATAAGCCTCTCCTTATCATCCTTGGAATAAAGCTCTGCATTGTGGTTGTGGGTAATCTGGTTGATATTGACACCTATCCGGTTTACCTCATTGATTAAATCACGAAGAAGCTGCCGGACCTCCGGATAGTCATTCGGTTTCTGGGAAATCATAAGCCGAAGATACTGCGACTCTGTCATCCCCGCCTGCTTCGCTTTCTCTTCCAAGAGCTTTGCTTCCCTTGAACTAAGGCGAAACTTCTTTGTTAAACTTAATCCACTCTCCGACATATGATCACCTTCCTCTTCCAACTACATTAGGTTGCCTAATATCAGATACCAGTTCTTTGACTGAATTGTCTAATCCCTTCTGGTTAAGATTCTGAATAAAATGATTTGCCAGTTCCTCTGCCAGCTTCTCAATTCCGGCTCGATACTTTGTCTGGTCGAATAACTTATCCAGTATGGCTTCCTCCTGCTTCAGACTTTCATACTTGCTCTGCTTATTGGAAAAGTCCACCATATCCTTCGGATTCTGCCTCTCTGCATCCATATCAAGAATCAGCTCATAATTCCATTCACAAACCGTATCAATCAAATCATCCACAGAAAAATCATCATCCCAGACTATCTCTCCGGGCACATCATCCAAATCTCCACGATACAGCCTTCCCTCTGCAAAACCCACCACATAGTCATGCCCTTCCATATAGCCAAGAAGCATCTCTGCCTCTTTATCCGTCATGATTATGGAAATCTCATTGTCCTTTATGAATGCCAGTAACTCTTCCGGCTGCCGAATCTCTGTTATGCTTACATCTCCTGTTCCCATTGCTGTAACCACACCTCCTTATCTGTGTTTTGAGAAACTTTTCAGGAGCCTTTAGAGTCCAGAGCAAAGCCCTGTCCTCTGCCAGATACGCACTTTGTGACCACAAGTCACTTCGTGCAACTGGTTAGGGGAAAAATCCCCTAAAACCCCTGATATAATATAGGTGCTCCACTTTTTGGAGCCATTTTTGAAAAGGTACTCCACTTTTTGGAGCCACTTTCTGAAAGTAGCTCCACTTTTTGACTCCCTTTTCAATACTAATATGGACACTTTATAAAACCTGAAAAGCAGGTGCTCCACTTTTTGGAGCCATTTCTTAAAAAGTACTCCACTTTTTGGAGCCATTTTCTGAAAGGTGCTCCACTTTTTGACTCCCTATTAAATCTGTCTTCGCAGCTACAAGCCATTCATTGTAATCCTTATATCCGGCAGGAGGAGGGCAATCCTCCACATCATATCCCAAACCATAATACTTCTCCGTAAGCTGCAAGGCTGCCTTTCTCCCCGGCTCATCACCATCCAGACAAAACTTAATGGAAGTAATCTGAGGATGCTCCTTTAGGAAAGTAGTAAGAGGTGCATCTGCAAGCATTCCAAGAGCCAGCTTGTTGGTCTCATAATCTGAGAAAATATCCACATAACTCATCAGGTCTATCGCCCCTTCAAAGACAACCAGTTCCGAACTATCATCGTTAGGAACATTAAAGCCATACTCCTTATCATTGCCTGCCACATCACACTTAAAAGGCTTTCCTTCCCTGTCGAACACACCTCTCATACTTGCAAACTTCGTAACACCGTCTTTGTTATTACCTTTAAAAACAATGTTGTGGTAATGCCTGCTCTCATAAATAAGCCCTTGCGAAATAAAGTAGTCGATAACACTTTTACTAATGCCCCGCTCCTGATTCAGATACGAATAAAGAAAACAGTTATCCGTTGCCGGTATGGGCAGCTCAAACTTTTTGGGTTCCGGCTTTCTGCCCGGTTCCACCTGATGCTTTAGAGGAGGTTTTCTATCCTTCTCTTCAATTCTCCGGTATCCCGCAAAATCCAGAAGCCACCATACAGCCTCTTTTACTTCCATTCCGCAAAACACCCTTAGAAAATCTATCTGGGACCCGCCATTCTCACCCTTATCGTACTGCCTTGACCACCGAAACCAGTGGCTCTTATCATATATCCGGATAGAGTCCATTTCCTTGAGTGTATGATAATGCCCCACTTTCTTTACCGTATAACCAAGATAAGAAGCAACAGCGGTCAAATCCACGCTTTTTGCAATGGCTAATTCTGCTTCCGTAAATCTATCCTCCATCGCTACCTTCCTTTCTCCCGTTCTGCCACAAGACTGTTGGTAAAACTGAAATTCCTGTAATCACTTGTATAGGAAATCTTTGGATTATCCATAAGTCCTTTTTCCTTAAAGCTGAAAAATTCCTTGTTATCGCCTCCTACTATCAGATGATCCACCAGCCGGATACCCACCATCTCACAAACGGAATTCATACGGTCGGTTATCATCGTATCTTCTTTACTCGGAAACAGATTGCCGCTTGGATGCGAATGAATGAGCATAATACTCGCTGCATTTGACAAAATGCTTGCCTTGAGTATTTCCCTCGGATGCACCAATGCTTCATTTAGTGCACCAATACTTGCGAAGGTAACATTAATCGGTTTCAGGTCTGATTGCAGATTGACTACACAGACAACCTCCCTGTCCATTTCACAGAGAAGCTCTCCGATAGTGGCTGCTGCTTCGTAGGGATTCTGTAAAGGAAGCTCCGAATATAACGGAGCCTCCTTCACAAGCTTTACTCTAACCACATCAAGCTTAAAGGCTTCTTCTGCTTCCATCTGAGGTTTCTTTTCGATTCCCATTCGCATCATCCTCCTTTAGCTCAATCTGTAAAATAAAGTCCCCTTCCCAGGCATTCATAAGAGCAATCAGTTCCTGCACGGTCATCTCCTGCTCCATAGTCTGCCTCCTATCTGGACTTTCCGTTGTCATAAATAAGCTGCGCCTCTGCAACCATGCCATCCAGTCTCTTATTCGGAGTATCCGTTGCAAGGGTAAGTCTTCTTGCATCCTTATCATAGTGATATACCTGATTGGATAATCTGTCTTCCAAGGCAACCTGTCCCATGTTGATTTCGCTTACCATTTCTGCAAGCTCATAAGGGTCTCCAACATTTGTAGATACTGCGATACACTCATGCACGGATGAAGGCAGAATATAGAGGTCTGTTTCAAGCTTCATAGCCAGCTTATGGAGATTATCTTCATAAAGCATGGAGCCAGCTCCATTAATCCCCCTGTCGTTACTGATTACCCACATCATCTTATCTTCCGGCATCTCACCGATCATCATGTCTGCAACCTCATCAGGCATACCGTCACTGATAAACATTTCGCGAATAACATCGTTCATGGATTTGACGGTAGGCGGGAAAATACGCCTCGTGTTTTCCACAGCACACTTAAACAACTGCTCTTCGTTCATTCCAAGCTGCTCCGCAAGATTATTGCGAATCGCCGAACTCTGGATTCCATTTTCATCCACCTTTACCACCCAGCGGTAGATAATGGACAAATCCTGAAACTCTCTGTGCGGCATATCCCTGAGCATATCTTCATTCTGCAATGTGTTAATAACCTGAAATACAATGTTATCCTTTGCACCTTCAAGATTCACATCCCCTACCTCAGGCATTTCCTTGAATGCCATATCCATTCTTCTGGCAGCACTCTGTAACACCTCCTGAAGATTCTCTGTCTCAAGATAGTGTTCATATATGTGATTGATATACAGTGTGGGAGAGACGTTTCTTCCTGCTCCGCTTCCCACTAATGTGATACCATCCAGAACCTTGTTTACCTTATTGACAGGTTCAACACGAAGTCGCATTCCCTGATACTGTTCCGGCATATAATCCATAAACTTCTCAGCCACGACTTCCTTAAAAATCTCGTAATTCATCATATAAAATGTCCTCCTTAATCTAAATTGTCAGTTTCATAACCGGGACCATCATCCAAATGGATAATTGCTTATTGGGAATGTTTACCTTCAATAAAAGGACACTCCCTGCAAGGAACAGAACACAATACCTCCAATGGTACACACAGCACCTCTGCAATTCTTTCCAGCTTATCAAGATCCGGAAATCCTTCGTCACGCTCAAATCCTGAAATAATGGATTCGCTATTACTTCCAAATCCGCATAGTCTTCCTAATTCTGCCCTTGAATAACCTCGCCTGTCCCGGTATTCCTTTATCTTTTCTCCAATCAAAGCTGTTCCTCCAAAACAAAGAGGTGTAAGCTATTACGGCCTACACCTCTTTGAAAATACATTATTCAGTTACTTCATCCTCTTCCTTCTTTTTCCAGAAGAAAGCACCTGCTCCTGCTAACATTGCAGCCAGACCAAGTCCGGCAAAAAGCCAAGGGTTGAAGTTATCCCCGGTCTGTGGAAGCTTTGGTTCCGTAGGCTTGTTAGTAATATTCAGTGTATAAGTCACAACCTCAGGGGCTGCATCGTCATACTGTAATACCACCTCGTGAACGGTCTCATCAAGGATATACCCTTCTGCAGCCTTAGTCTCGACCACATAATACTTGATATCCTCCACGAACTCGCCATCCTTGAATACACCAATCGGAAGTTCTCCGGATTCCGCATGACCGTTCTTGTCAGTCACAAGTTTTTCAATCACATTACCATCTTTGTCACGGATTTCAAACTCTACTCCGGCAATACCCTTCTTGGTATACTCGTCAGTCTTATCAATGATAATCTTTCCGTTCACAAGTTCATCCTTCATGGATACCTTCTGAATTTCCTTTGTCTCAGTCACCTCAAACTCCACATCATTTGCAATTCTGTATCCATAAGGGGCAATCTCTTCCCTTAAGATATACTTGCCAACAGGAATTCTGTCGATGACATGAACTGTTCCATCGGACTCCCAGCTGTAAACCACATTTCCGTTAGCATCAATAATGGAAAGCTTTGCTCCCTTAAGCTCATGCTCTCCGGTAATATCAGTCTTGGAAATTTCAAGCTTGGTAGGATAGTTTTCAAATTCTGCCTCAAATTCAATTACTTCCACATCATCACCCTGATAAGAAGCATCCACATCAAAGCATTCATCAGACTTAACATATCCGGCAGGAGCTTCCATTTCCTTCACATAATACTGTCCGAGAGGAAGGTCTGAAATGAAGGTTACCGTTCCGTCAGCTCCAGTTACTGCTTTCTCAATGAAAGTATCAGCAGCTACAATCAGTCTGCCATCAACATCAAAAATGTCTTCCTTTGCATATAAGCCGAATACTGCTCCCTCAAGAGCCTTCTTCGTCTCAGCATCCTTCTTGATAACAGTAATCTGCACCTTCTGTCTTTCATTGGTTACATCCATACCTGCATATACCACTTCGGTATTCTGGTCGATATAGGAAAGATCTGCTTCGATTGGTGTACTGTCAAGCACAAATCCCTCGATAGTTGCAGTCTCAACAAGGTAGTACTTGCCAAGCGGCAAATCGCTAATCATGGCAATTCCTTTGTCATTTGTAACAATAGTTGCTACAAGCTCATCAGCCTCATAATATACAGTGTCAAGACCATCCGGACTTACAATGTCCTCTCTTGCATAAACCTCAAAGGTAACGCCTGCAAGAGATTTCATGAAGTAATCGAATACAAAGTCATACCACTTACCTTTTACAAGGTTAATGTCTGTCAGAAACTCTCCATCCTTGTTGATGATGATTGACCCGGTAGGAACCTCATCCTTCATAGCAACGCTCTGGATTTCCTCCGTATCCTCTACAGTGAAGGTTACATCCGATGCCTTAAGGTATCCGTAAGGAGCAAATTCCTCACGAAGCACATAAGTTTCACCTACTACAAGCTTCTTAATCACATGCGCCTCTCCTGCCTTGGATGTCCAGGTATCAACCACATTTCCGTCCTTATCAAGAACAGTCAGTGTTGCACCGGAAAGCTCTGCCCCGCTTGTAATATCTTCCTTCGTAAACTCAAAAGTTGTAGGCATATTGTGGAAGTTTGCTATAATTGTTGCATACTTCACTTCCTGTCCCTGATACTCTGCATCAAATTCAATTACATCATCGCATGATACATATCCGGCAGGTGCCTTGATTTCCTTCGCATAGTAATGACCCAGAGGATAATCCTTTACGAACTGGATATCGCCGTTTGCATCAGATACTGCTACCTCAAGTAAGGTATCTTTCTCTACGATTACCTTACCATCCACATTTACAATATCCTCCGCTGCATATAAGCCAAACTCAGCACCGGAAACCGGCAAACCGGTCTCTCCATCCAGTTTTGCCACGGATAAATCAACCTTCTGTCTGTCATTTGCAAATGTCAGACTTTCCTTGATAACAGGAGTCTTATCATCCACGTATACGAAAGTTACATACTGCTCTTCTTTGTTCAGTACATAACCGTAAGGAGCTTCCACTTCTACTACTCTGTACTTTCCAAGAGGAAGGTCTGAAACTTTTGCTTTTCCGTTCTCCCCGGTTACAACGGTTGCAACCAGATCACCTTCTGCATAATACTTGTTTCGGTTTCCGTTCTCATCTGTCTGCATATCTGCTGTGTAAATATCCTCAGCTGCATAGATTTCAAACTTAGCACCGGCAAGGGAACCTTCTTTATAGACAAATCCCTTATCTTCGGAATCTGCAAATAAACCTCCCTTATATGCATCCAGTACCTCGCCCTTCTTCTCAATTACAAGCTCACCAACAGCAGGAGCATCTTCATACTCTACAGTAATGATTGCTTCGTAAGTGTCAGGGTCAACTTCGTAGAAGGTATCGGTATCCACCTTTACTTCCACATAATTCTGATTGAGCACATAACCAAACGGCGCTGCCACCTCTTCAATACGGTAATTACCAAGACTAAGCACATCCGGTAAAATCAAATCACCATCCTCATCTGTAAAGAATGAAGTATGGACTTTCTTGGACGGGTAAGTGGTAATCATCTCCACATACTTATTGGTATCCATATTGAAAATCTTAAACTCTGTGTTAGGAATAAGAACCGTCATTTTAGTATCTGCATCCTTCTTAATCACACGAAGCTTTGCTGTAAACTCTCTGTCCACAAACACTCTCCAGACCTGCGGTTCTGTCGGATGGTTCTCCGTAACATGAACCTCAAATGGCTTGATTGTCTCCATGTTATGAGGAGTTACTGTCTCAATTACCACATAAGTTCCATAAGGGATAGGAATGGTTACCAGATGTCCCTTTTCATCTGTGAAAAGCTGTGTTTCTCCATTTGCACCAATTACAACAGGAGTTGCACTGTCAAAATCATAACCGCCATCTTCTTTTACGGATAAAGATGACTTAAGGTAAGCTGTAAAGCCTGCCTTTTCAAGCAATGGAGCTTCTGTATCATCTCCATTATCAGATACCTTAATCAACTGGAATGGCTGCTTCATAACCTGCTCTTTGGAAGTTGTGCTTCTTGATACCTCCGCAACAAGATCACCTTCATAATCGCAGACTACATCATGCTCTTCCTCATCTAAAAGATATCCTTCCGGCGGAGTGATTTCCTTTACATAGTAATTTCCAAGATAAAGGTTATTCACCTCCGCATCGCCATTGGCATCCGTTGTCATGGTAGCTACCAAATCGTTCGCTTTAAATACAACTCCGGTTGCTCCGTCCGGATGCATGATATCATCACGGGCATACAAACCGTAAACTGCTCCTTCTAAAGTAGCATCTCCCTGTGGTACGGGAAGACCTGTTTCCTTATCCACCTTGAAGATATGAATCTTTGCAGTGGTTCTGTCATTTACAAACTCATGGCTGAAAGTAGCCTTGGCTGTAGTCTCTGGCAGGTAATTGAAGTTGAAGCTGTAAACATCGCTGCTGTTTCTCACATATCCATAAGGAGCCTGTGACTCAGAAATATAGTAGCTGTTTGCGATCGGTAAATCCAACGAGTATGCTGCCTTACCATCCTCACCTGTAGTGACTGTCTGCAGTGCAGTACCTTTGGTAACGATAACCTGACCTGCATAGTTTTTGATATCATTACCAGCATATAAAGTGTATTTACCGCCATCTAACGGATTAGCAGTATCAGAGTCTTTCTTTACTACAGAAACCTCTGCCTTCTGTCTTGTATTCTGAATAGTTGCTGATTCATACTGTACTTCCACATTCTGGTCCTTGTACTCAATATTCACTGGCACGGGAGTAGTGTTGATGGTATATCCATCAATGCTCTTTGTTTCCGTTACCACATAAGAGCCAAGATGAAGGTCTGTAAGAACAACCAAACCGTCAGATCCTGTTACAAGGTTTTCTGCAATCAAATCTCCCTTACTATAAACCTTTGTACCATCTGCCTTATAGATATCAGCACCGGCAGTTACCTTAAATGTTGCTCCCGGCAATTTCTTTACTTCATAAGTAAAGTTACTTCCATTCCATCCGGTAAGTACCTCACCTTCCTTGTAAATAGTCAGTGCTCCAAGCTGCTCCTTATCAGTTGCAGTAAAGGAAGTTGTCTGACCTGCCTTAACAGTAAGTGTGTGTACCTTTCCGCTAATCACATAACCCTTCGGAGCCTGAATCTCCTTCACATAATAAGTGCCTGCCACAAGTGCCTTGGAAGTAGCTGTACCATCACTTCCGGTAGTAATTGTGTCAACCTTATTGGTGCACGCACTGTCAGTATAGATACCATACTTTGCACCAGAAAGCTTCACACCACTCTCCTCGTCCTGCTTGGTAATCTTTCCATAACCGATATTCTCAGTCTTAACCTTGAAATACGCTGACACTGGGTCTGCTGAAGGCTTCTCAGAAATAAACTCCTGATAGCCTGACTTTCCGGTAAGCCAGAACACGCAGCTTGATGTTGTTTCCACAACTCCTGCTGTTGAGTTCATGGTTGCCGTGGTAGCTGTAGTATTCACAGATGTTGTGTGAATCGTTACGCTGTTACCACTCTTCTCTACAGAATATCCACTGAGGGAAATGTCGAAATTTGACAACACGCCATTGGAATCGTTTAAGGTTGTTTCAAATCTCTTATTTCCTTCATTCCACTTCAATTCATAAGTGGTTGCTCCACTCTTGGTTGCACTTGCAAAACTTGGTCTTGTAGCATAATAAGATGCACTGATATTGTTCTTAAGCGTTGTATAGTAAGCGTAAGAATTGGTCGGATTAGGTGCTGATGCACATAACTTATTAGCTGCCGAATCATCGGAACCAGTTCCAAAAAGATTTGCCACAATCGCCCATACCATTGCCTGTGTTGCAATATACTGGTCGCACTGATCATTGCTTGGTGCTGTAGCTGAGTTACATCCATATCCAAAGTACAGACAGTATGCAAGCTGTTTTTCCTGTGCTGCTGATAAACTCGTGCTCGGATTATCATAGCTGTTCATAAGCTGACCACCATCAGCCGCCAGTCCAAAATTCATACAATAAGCTGCATTGCCATCAATCATAGAATACAAAATCTTACCATGATTGTAGCCTGCCTTTAACTCACTTACCTCCCCGGTATTCTTTACAGAAGCATTCCAGAAGGCAATATTCGCACTCGGACTTGCTGCAAATGCAGTTGTTCCGTTAGAGAACAATGTGGTGAACATCGTAAGAACAGCAAGAAAACCTGCCATAAATCTTCTAAACTTTTGTTTCACTTTTCATTCCTCCTTAAAAATAGGCACAAAAAAAGCAGGTCACTTTCATGGCCTGCAATTTTTGTTCTTGTTAATTTGTTATCTGAGACATCGGAACTCATAGAAGTCAGTTCCATTTCTGGAGTACACACCCGCATATATCACATTGAACACCGGATTACTTTCCAAAAGAAGCATATCCGCTATGTAAGTTGCAATAGCGTCTTCACTTCTTAATGGCTGTCCGGAAGTCGTACTGGCTATATTTAAGTCAGTTTCCACAAACACACTGTAGTAACTGCTCTCCAAACCATCATAGGGATAATACTCGTTATACTCTTCCTGCGTAATTCTGCCCTCTGCCAAGGCATTTGCAAGGTTATCCTGCGTTGTAATCATACCGCCTGCCTGACACTTTGCAATGGCAAGTGATACCACAGTACCCGGATTGTATCCTGCCGGTGTATATTCCGGCTCCGGGGTTGGCTCTGGTGTCGGTTCTGGAGTAGGAGTTGGCTCCGGTGTCTGAACCGGGGGCTGTGTTTCCTCCCTTTGCTCTGTTGATGCAGGTGTTTCTTCTCTTTGTTCTGTCTGATTCTCTCTGTTTTCAGAAACAGGCTGATTTTCAGTATCATCCTTTACAGGAGCTTCACTGCTTTCAGCTTCATCCTTATTGCTTTGTAAATCTGTTTCGTTTTCAGAAGAGCTTTCCACCTTACTTTCTTCTGCAATAACCGGCTCCTTGCTTTCCTCTGTCTCTTTTGTTTCTTCATAGCTGATATCTGCTTCCGCTATTTCATTCACCGTGGAATTACAGCCAGCTAATGCCAAAACCGTTACGGATAAAAGAATAATTAAAAATCTCTTCATAATATCACCCATCCCTTTCCGTAAGAGGGATAGGCTAATGTGTTCCGTGCCTGTCCACTCTTACTGTGTGAACATTTTTATATACACGGGACACTTAACATAGGTCTGTCCCGTACTCGATGCATACTACTCTCCTTCCATTATACACATAACTTCTTCATTCTGAAGAAATATTGTACCAATCTCCGGTTCTTTCGGTAATTTGCAAATGTCTTCATGTTACCGCCTCCTTCCTATGGTGTTCCTGCTCTCACAAATGCGAGGAACAGTCTGCCGACAAGTCCTAACAGCAAGAGGAAGACCTTTGCCACATTCAGGACCAACTGCAACGCATTTAATATCAGCCATGCGATTGCTTTCAATATTGCTGCTAATACATTGCCAAATCCGGCTAAAAATCTTCCTGCCATACCTATTCCTCCATTCCATCCATCAAATAGCTTAATGCATAATCTGAAATCGTATCATCATCCTGCGGTTCCTCTTCCTGCTTAACCTCTTCGGCAACTGCCCTCTGCGGTAATGCTGAAAGGTTACTACATCCTGCAATCACGCCTCCAAGCAACCGAATCACTTCGTTTCTTGCTTCTGTGACTGCTGCTTCCACAGTTCTCTCCTCAATATCTTTCAGTTCTTTCTTTGTAACATAAGGACTGTCATCTCTTCTTGCTTCTGTAAATGCTTCTTTTCCAAAATGGTCGATATAATATTCTGCTGCATTTATCAGAAACTGGCTCTTTGACTTACATATCTCCGGGTCTAAGTTCACCAAAACATCATTAACCTTGCGATGCTGAGGATTCTTAATATTGAACCTGCATGATTGCTTAATAATATGGTCTAATGCCATCTGCCACACCTCCTATGCCAGCTTCTTCATCTTTCTAATTGCCATCATAGCTAACTGTTCATAGCCCTTGGCATTTGCCTTAACATCCAGAATATAAGTAATATTGCTCTGCGAAAGTCCTCCAAACAACTTCATTACTGATGCCCCGCCTCCTACAAATACAATGGGTGTTGTAGATAAGTTGTACCCATACTCTCTGATTGAGTTATACACCTTCTCACAAAAGGCTTCGATTTCTGCTTTCGCAATGTCGTAATACTTTCTGTCAATCTCACATCTGCCAAACCTCATAATATCCTGAATAAAAGACTCATCCAGTTCACCATTCAACTGTCTTACACACTGCTCATTAATGGTTCTCATACAGGTTATCAGACCCTTCGGAATGGTTACGCATTTTGATTCGTCCGGAACCTTATCTACAACCGGCATAATATCAATCGTCCATGATCCGATATCAACTATCAAGGTTTTCTTATTGAAAGTCTGAAGCTTATCCGCAACTGCCGCATAGCATTGTGGAAATACTGCAACATTTTCAATTACCACATGATACCTGATATTCTCAAACAGAAACTCGATATCCCTTTCCGCTGTAAGATACTTAATAAAGTCTGACTTCTCACTGCCAAATCGTGTCAGTGGCAAACCTACCGCCAAGAACACCTTTGCTTCACATAAGCCCCTTCGTCTTAATTCCTTCGCAACCGCTGCCAGAGTCAAAAGATAAAATGTATCATCCTCTGTCTTTGTGCTTTTTACTTCCTGTCTGTTGCCTCCGACCTTGTAATATCTTCCTTTATACTCAAGAACGCCATCATATAATGCAGGTTCAGTTGTAATTTCCTTCACGCCGGTAACGAATACCTGTGAAGAGGTTTTAATATTACTCCAGCCGTGGTCAATACCAATTACTTCGATTTTGTTATTCATCGTCTGCTTCCTCCTTAATCTAAGTTAGTTTTCCATGGCAAATCAATAAAAAAGTAGGACTACGATTAGCCTGACTCACACTTTGAGTCCGAAAAACTAACTTAGTCCTACCATAATAATGGTTATTCGGTTATTTGTACTTCACGAAACTGGTGTACAGGAAATAATAGTTTCCATTACACGAACAAGATAGCTCGTGTGATAATGTCATTAAAATCTTCCCTTTGAAAACACCCTGACTGCTCGTGTCATACTAATGCATTTTGCTCTCGATTTGAGTTAATTCCGGCGCCGTCCTAACCCTTTTCGCACATGAAAAATGCGATTTTTTTATAGGACTAAATTAGCTGAAACCCGCTTAAATACTGGCTTTCTTCTAACCTAACATTAGTATAACTTGAGCACCTGTCGCCTTCATGCTAATTTTCCTCCAATGCAAATATTTCTATATTCGTTATGGAGTTAGTATGTGGAAAAAGTGGGGAAATATTCTTGTCTTTACATTCCCATTTCTTCTATTTCTTTTAACATAAATTCTTCTAATTTCTTCTTATCAGGCAGATGCAGCATATAAGTCGAAACGAATAACTGATTATCCATTCCTGATAATGCGTACTCTACCATCTGTGATCCTTTATCTGTACAAAGCAGTATTCCTACCGGTGGATTATCTCCATCCGTCATTTCATTTTTCTTGTAATATCCCACATAAGCATTAAGCTGTCCTAAATCCTCGTGTCTGAATTCATCATTCTTAAGTTCAATGATAACATTACAATGTAAAAGCCGGTTATAAAAAACAAGATCAATAAAATAATACTTATCATCTATAATAATTCGCTTTTGTCTCGCCTCAAAGCAAAAGCCTTCACCCAGTTCCAGCATAAATTCCTGTAAATGATCCATAAGTGCCTGTTCTAAATCAGACTCTGACACAGCCTCCCTTGCGTCAAGCCCCAGAAATTCAAATGTAAAAGGATCTTTAATTGAAAGCATCGTTCCGTTTGCGTTACCAACGGTCTTCTTTAATAAAAGTTCCGGATTTTTACTTATTCCGGCTCTTACATAGAGATTTGTTTTTATCTGTCTGCGAAGTTCTCTGACATTCCAGTTGCACTTCATACATTCGGTTTCATAAAAAAATCTCTCAAACGGATCATTTAACACCATAATCTCCCGAATATGCGAAAATGACAAATTATTAACCAACACGTCCGGATCCGTTGCAAATCGGTCCGACACCGTCGGACTTTTTTCAAAATCCGATAATTCAAATTCGGTCGACACTGTCGAACCAATTTGAGGATATACTTTATAAAATTGTCTGCACGTCTTAAAAAGTGTATAATTCATTCCCTTCTGATTAATTTCTTTTTCCAAATTTTTCAAAAGATGAGAACCGTATTGTGCTCTGTCACTGCCGTCCTGTTCATATTCGACTATATAATACCCTATCCTATCACCCAGTTGCGCAATGTCATAAGCTGGTTTACCGCACTTTTTGCTGCTGAACTCGCTTTATCATTTATCTGCTTAATACTGTCTGCAAGCAGTTCAAATTTCATTGTCTTACCTCCGCCACCTTTTTATGAACTCCATATAGAAACAGTATATCATACTCTTTGTCTCTATGAGAAACATTTCTTTACTTTCCCAAAGTTTTAGTATATTGTTTATTCGATTAAATTGTTAAGGAAATCTGGTATATGGTTTCTGATATGGGTAAAAACGATTTGACAACCGGAAATCCATTTACTTCTTTATTAAAATTTGCGGTTCCGGTTATTCTTGGAAATTTATTTCAATTATTTTGTGTATATTTTTTACAGTTATACTTACACTGATATGCGGATTGTTTTCACATAGCTTCTTAACACTTATGAGAATCCCCGATGATATATCAAAAGATGCCTACAGCTACATGTTTGTGGTTCTTATGGGTACGGGTGCGACTGTTTTTTACAATATGATTTCCAACATTCTCCGTGCTTTGGGAGACAGCAAAACCCCTCTGTATTTTCTTATTGTTTCTTCTGTTCTTAACATTTTGTTAGATATTCTTTTTATAATACCTTTCAAAATGGGTGTTGCGGGAGCTGCATGGGCGACTATACTTTCCCAGTTTTTGTCAGCTTTATTAAGTCTGTTTATGGGAGTGAAAAAATTTGAAATACTTCATTTACACAGAGCTGATTTCAAAAATCTGAAAAAAGCCATGATCAGGCACCTTAAAACCGGATTTCCCATGGGTTTCCAGATGTCGCTTATGTGTATCGGAATAATTGTCCTGAGACATCCTATTGTAAGATTATTTTTAACCAAGCCATCCCACACCATTTATCACTATTCTGATATGTACCTGACTGTTGTTGCGCCTTTTTATTTTATACTGGGTCTGCTTGCAGTATACCGCACCACAATCCAGAGTATGCAAAACGGGCGTGCCCCTTTTATCGCCTGTATAATAGAACTTGTAATGAGGCTCGCAGCCACTTTAGGTCTTTCAGGTATTATAGGATATACATCCGTCTGTATTGCAAGTCCACTTGCATGGTTTGGTGCATGTGCTTTTCTGATTCCATGCTATTGCATTATGATTAGAAAAACCTCCTAAATTAATCCAGACGGCACCCTTTTTGCTGTAACATCCATAGCTTCATCATCATTTTCTGGGGTAAAATTTTTGCTAATAAATGGCAGAATTTAACATAAAAACTATACACGGATATGTCCCTTCCCATATCTGCATCATGAAGTGCCTTTCTCGCAACCACGGATGGCTTTACCATATGGCTGAAATATGTGGTTGCCCTTTCTGCACCGATAATTCCTCTGTTATAAAGCTCTGTTTTCATCCAGCCCGGGCATACTGCCGTTGCAATAATTCCTTTATCTCTGAGTTCTACGTTAAGCGCCCTTGTATAATTTCTTACAAATGCTTTGGTTGAACTGTAAATATTCTGATAAGGCAAAGGCTGGAAGGATGCCTGTGATGCCACATTTATTATATGGCTGCCTTTTCTCATGTATGGAATACACACAAGCCCCATTGCCACAACCCCGCTTACATTAAGGTCAATCATGTTTACCGATTCGTCTATTGAAATATCATCATAGGAACAGAACTTTGCAAAACCTGCATTATTTATAAGGTATTTTATATTGCATTTCTTTAATTCCTCAAGTGTTCCAAAATTTTTTATATTGTCTTTTACCGATAAGTCCATTGAAAAAACTTTGATTTTTTTACCGAAATGCTCTTTAATCTTATTAAGCCTGTCCTCATTTCTTGAGATAATCCAGACCTCGTCAATGTCCTTTCTCCTGACAAAAAGTTTAACAAATTCCTTTCCGAATCCGCTGCTTGCCCCCGTAACTATTGCTATATTTTTCATTTTACTCATTTCTCCTTAATAATTTTTTATATGATAAATCCATGGCAAAAGTGCCAAGCGGTGCCGTTATGACAATTAAATAAAGCTCCAAAAATAACAATCAATGCTTTAATACCCATGTTTCCAAGGTAATTGATATTGACGGTTGCTACAAGGATAAACGAAATACTCAATATTAGCAATACTTTTACCGTATCTCTTATATGTATTTTTTCAAAATACATTGCAAGCAGATATCCCGCAAGTATACCTATTCCCATTCCTAAAATAATAGACACCGGTATATTAACGAAGTTTATTATGGAAGCACCTTTGCCCTGCATCATTCCCGTAAAAGTTGAAAAAAGGACAATTACATATACATCATCCACAGAAGCTCCTGCCAGTATAAGCTGTGGAATTCCTTTTGATGTGCCATAGCCATTATCCATTAATTTTACCATTCTCGGAACAACAACTGCCGGGGAGACTGCTGCAAGTACAGCTCCCATTATTGCCGCCTCAAGTACCGACATTCCCAGAGCCCCGGGTGCTATTAAGATTATACCCAGTAATTCAAAACTTGCAGGTAGAAAACACATAAGAATTGCAGGTCTGCCTATTTTTTTTAGTCCTGTAATATCAAGTCCGAGTCCGACCCTTGTCAGAATAATTATGAGAGCAATTTTTCTTAATTCTGAAGATATATTAAGAATTGACGAGTCAATCAGATTAAGAACGTAGGGTCCCGGAACAATACCTGTCGCCAAATTTCCTATCCGCACAAAAAAGCTGACAACCCTGCGTATTATCCGCAGAAGTCATCAGCTTATATACATGACCGAAATGATATTATTTAACTGTTACAGATGTAATATGTGGATTAACACCTTCATACCAGTAAAGGAATCCTTCCATATCTACAGTATCTCCGATTTTAAGTTCTTTAACTGCTTTGTATACATCAGTATCTTTTCCGCAAAGGTATGCTCTGATTGTGAATGTATATGTCTTATTTCCGTCTGAAACGTTGAAGTATAAGTCATCTCCTTCACTTCCTGAGCCATCCCACTTATAAAGGAAAGCTACGTCATTGCCATCGGCATCCTTAGAAGCTTCTACTTTAAGACCCTTGAAAGATGCAAAAATGTTCTGTTTCTTAACAAGGTCATCACTTCCAAGAAGTGCTGTAACATCTTCTGCTTCTGCAACATAATTTCCGTCAAGAATTTCAAATTCAGCGTCAATAATTTCTACTTCTCCTGACCACTCTGCCTTATAACCTGTTACTTTAATCTTAGTTCCTTTTTCAAGCTTTGCGTAATCTTCTTCTGAACATGGCATATCATAGATAAAATATGCTCCATCCTTGTCCTGTGTGTAAAGTGTACACTTGTTATCCCACCAAGACTGTTTAGCCTGTACATATGTCTCAACTACAACCTTTGTCTCAACGGCTGCATTGGCATATTCTTCATAAGTCATAACGCCTTCTGATTTAGCATCATCCTTTAACTCTTCGCTCTCACTTGTTGCACTGTTATCACTTGTTGCATTGTTGTCACTTGTTGCATTGTTGTCTGTTGGCTTTTTAGCACCACATCCTGCAAGTGCAAGAATTGTTGTTGCAGCAACTAATACTGCTAAAAACTTTTTCATTTTCATTCTCCTTAATGGTAAATATTTGAAAGAAGTATACATCATAATATGTTTAATGGCAATGCCTTTCTTTTTTTATTTTTCTCATAACCAAAACAATACCCATAATTAACCATGCCGCACATATGCTTATTAACATGACTTTTGACCCTGTGGGAAGTGCTCCCTGACTGCTGTTTTCACTGACATCATCAAGATGATAAAGTGCTATCACTTTGTCAAAAAGATTATCCATGTAACTTTCATCCACGGTTTCTTTTCGTCTTACCGATTTCACAACATTTTCTATAAGCTGGCCGGCAGCATTTCTAAGGGATGCCGAGCCGTTAAATACCGGTGTCACAAAAGTATTATCTTCGTTATCAAGCAGCAGCTTTGTTGCTTCTATCTTTATGCTGTAGTGCTCATTATCATCACTTCCGCCAAGTGCCAGATATTCCCTGTACTCATCGGAATTAACCGCCTTTTTGGTCACAGGTACATATCCTTCCGTCTCACTGTATGGTATCTGTACATCATTGGTTATGAGATATTGTGCAAAAATCCATGATGCAAGTACCTCCTGGCGGTCGCTTTTATTAAAAATACATATTGATGGTCCCTGTGAAATCATTGAAGGATTGTTCACATCATATTGGGGAACAGGCCTTACAACCGTTTCAAAATCAATTATTTTATCTTCACTTATATCACTTAGCGGTGCATCTGCACCCATCCATGTTGAACCGGCAGTTGAGTCTACGGCAAAAATACATTGACCCGCATTTAAGAAATTAGCGGGATAACTTGAAATCTTAAATGTGGAAAATGCTCCTGTTTTACCATGTTCTGCAAGTTCATATAAAATCTCTTTGGTTGTGTCGTTAAAAATCTCTATTTTACCATCATCCGTGGAATAACCTGCATTCCTTTGCTTCAACATCTGGATAAGCATATTGTCCGTTGATTTATATATAAAAGGTATGAGTACGTTCTGACCGTTGACGAGATAGTTTCCGTCCCCGTCTTTTGCCATTGCTGCCTCTGATACCTTAAAAATATAATCCCATGTGAGAACATCGGGTACCTTATATCCAAGTTTTTCTACCATGTCTTTATTAATATAACAGGCTTCTGTTGACCTCATATAAGGTAGTGCATAATATCTGTCACCTATCTTACATTCATTGAGAAAACTCTCCGTTATCTCATCTTTTTTTACCGAATCGTATCTTAATTCTTTGCCGCCGAGACCATAGTTTTCATCCGTCATAAGTTCATCAAGAGGAACCACTACATCCGTTCCCGTAAGGTATGTGGCAATATGGTCGGGATAGGTAATACACACGTTCGGGGTTGTGTCCGTGGAAATATTGGTAATAACGTCATTGTAAATCCTGTTGTAATCCGTATAAAGCCTTAAATTAACTTTTATATTGGGATAAAGTTCTTCAAAACGGCTTATGGTATTTTCATAAATTCTTGTCTGATTTACATTGGTATCAGATTTTGCCCAGAAATTAATCTCGTAATTCCTGTCTGTGTCAAATTCTTCCGGTATTACAAAAGATACGTTGTTTTTTTTACCATGGCAGCCTGTAAATAACGATACTGCAAGACAGCATACCGTAACAGCCGCAACGGCTTTTCTGAATTTTCTCATCCTTTTGTACCTCCCCTTCTGACACCTTCCATAATTTTTTTACGGAAAACAAAGAAAAGTACTATGAGAGGCACCGAAATAACCACAACCGCCGCCATCATTGCAGGAATATTTTCCCTGCCGAAGCCGTTTTCCCTAATCTCCTGTATTCCGTTTGACACAAGATAATATTTCTGATCGTAGGTAATAAGTCTTGGCCATACGTAGGAATTCCAACATTCTATTACTTTAAGAATGGTTATGGTAATTATGGTAGGTCTGCAAATCGGTATCATTACCTTTAATAGATATTTTATATCGGAGGTTCCGTCTACTTTTGCCGCATAGTAAAGCTCGTCCGGCACCTGTTCAAAATTCTCTTTTAACAGATAAATGTAAAATACCGAAGTAACCGACGGAAGAATAAGTCCCGTAAAAGTATTTCTGAGATTGAGATTGGTAATTGTAACGTAATTCGTAATGATAACAAGCTCATACGGTATCATCATCAGCGATAAAAACAGTCCGAACACGATATTTTTACCCCTGAATCTCATCCTTGCAAAGGCATAGGCCGCAAGTGTCACCACAACCAACATCAATACAGTTGTCGCAACGGTAAACCACAAAGTATTTGCCAGATATCTTAAAAGAGGCACTGATGTGAATACATTTTTGTAGTTCTCCAACGTAGGCGACGTTGCAATAAGACTTGGTATTTTTTCCGAATTGTAGGCACCGTAGCCTTTTATTGAGGTAACCACCATCCAGTAAAACGGAAAAAGCACAATTACCGCCCACAATGTAAGCACAAGGTATAAAAAGATATTTCCCACTGTTTTCTTTGCATGGGATTTTTTATTAATTCTTACATAATCAATATCAGCAGCCATAACTTACTCCTTTCCGTCATTTTTGTTGCTTCCAACCATAAGATTTATACAGGTTATGGTAAAAACAATTAAAAACAATATAATCGCCGCGGCAGAGGCATAGGACGGATATCCGCCGCTCTTGCCGTAAAGCATATCGTAAACATAACCTACGATTGTATTCATTCCCGCCGCATTAAGGTCTGTTCCAAAGAGTGCAACTTCATCACTGTATGCTTTAAACGCTCCTATAAATCCCGTGATAACAAGATAAAATACAATCGGTTTAATCATAGGAAGTGTAATTCTGAAAAATATTCTTGTACCGGATGTTCCGTCAACCCGTGCCGCATTGTAATACTGCTCATTAACGGAGGCAAGGGCACTTGTCAGAATAAGTATCTTAAAAGGCATTACAATCCATATAGTGTAAATACACATAACAAGCATTTTTGCCCAATACGGACCATCAATAAAATCCACGGACTTTCCTCCGAACGCATTTATAAGAACGTTTATTAGTCCGTCGGAATATGCGGTCTTTTTGAAAAGTATCATAAATACAAGACCGACTGCGAGGGTATTGGTTACATAAGGCAGAAAATATACTGTCTGGTATAAATTTCTGAGCGGCTTTATTTTACTTAATCCCACAGAAATAAGTAACGACAGAATCGTTGATGTGGGAACCGTTATTGCCACAAGGAGTATTGTATTTTTTAGTGCCTGTACAAAATAAGGGTCATGAAGCACATAGGAATAATTATAAAACCCTATACCACTGTAGCTTTGTGACGCAAAATTATATCCCTCTTCAAAGGAATATATAAGCACGTCCACTAACGGATATATCATAAACACACCAAGAAAAAGAATGGCAGGTATAAGATACAGCCATGCTTTGTTGTTATTTTTCTCCATAACGTATCCTTTCCTCCGTTTCCTTATCAAATATAAGGACTTTTGATGGTTTCAGGTTGAATGCAACTTCTTCCCTGGTTCCGTCAATAACCCTGTCATTGGTTATTATTGAACGTACAACCGGATTAACGGAAGCATCATTTTGGGAAACTATGCTTATATCCCTTCCCATAATTTCTATTCTTTCCATTTTGCAATGCAATTTTCCGCTGTCTTCAGGAATGAAGCCCTCCGGTCTTATGCCCACATAGACTTCTCTGTCGCTTACTCCCTGTACTGCAAAAAGTTCATCTTTTCCGATATATAATTTTTCATTTTTGACATACCCGTTAAACACATTGATAGGCGGTGTTCCGAGGAATTTTGCCACGAAAAGATTGACAGGATTATCATAGACCTCCTGCGGCCTGCCCACCTGCTGCATCCTGCCGTCCTTCATGACAATTATAATATCCGATATACTCATTGCTTCTTCCTGGTCATGGGTTACAAATATGGTGGTAATCCCTGTCTCCCTCTGGATTCTTCTTATCTCCTCCCTTGTCTGTAATCTTAATCTTGCATCAAGATTGGACAATGGTTCGTCAAGCAGCAATACCGGCGGCATCTTTACAAGTGCTCTTGCAATGGCTACTCTTTGCTGCTGTCCTCCCGAAAGTGCATTGGGTTTTCTGTCAAGGAACTCATCTATCTGGACTATTTTAGCCGCATTATATGCACGTTTGTCCATCTCTTCTTTAGTAAGTTTATCTTTTCCTTTAAGGTTCTGTAACGGGAAAATAATGTTCTGTTTTACGGTAAGATGTGGATACAAAGCATAATTCTGGAACACAAGTCCCACGCCTCTGTTTTCTGTAGGAACTTTCGTTACATCATTCTCTCCAAAATATATTTTGCCCTCCGTTGGTGTAAGCAGTCCGCTTATCATATAAAGCATGGTGCTTTTTCCGCAGCCCGACGGTCCCAAAAGACCTACAAGCTTTCCGTCCGGAATTTCAAGATTAAAATCATCCACCGCAATAACATCTTTTTTGTCTTTTCGGTTTCTATTCTGGAATTTTTTGGTCAGATTCTCTAATACAACCTTCATTTTACTTCTCCTTAATATCTGAGTTTAATGTCCGACAGGGTTACCGGCACATCATAATTTAATGCTTTCATCATATAATCCATCCCCTTTTTTGCAAGGTCTATGTGGTTCTTCGGTGCAACCACAATTTCATTGACAGGAAGGGTCTCTGTGCTTAAAGGAACCTCTATATATGGTATAATGTACCCTTCCCTTACCCTGAAATGGACCTTCGTGTCGGATTTCTTGGCAAATACAAAGCGGTACTCCTTCTCCTGTGAAAATGCTTCTGCCTTAAAAAACATTGAATATATTGATATCTTATCGCTGAAACTTATACACATTTTCCTGTATTCTTCATCGTTACGGTCATTATACCCTTTATCAACCATGTCCGTAAACTGCGGAAACTCTTTTATGAAATGTTCCATAAATTCATGGATATATTTTATCTGCTTATCTCGGTCATAAATCACGAGTCCGTGATATTCTACCTCGTTGGCTTCATCTATTCTCTTAATTATCTTTCTGCTGTCAAAACCAATGTTATATCCATTGGCATTACCAAATTCTGCCCACATGGTTATGCTGTCCCTGCAGCAGGAAAAAGATAAAACAAAATATTCTGAGTTGCCGCTATTATTGACATCCTCTAAAAACATCCCAATTTTATCATCATTCCCGATGTAGTTAATAAGTACTTTCTTCAGTATTTTATTAACATACAGAAATTCTTTTGGATCATTTAAAAAATCATTCTTGGTCGCCCAAAAGCATTTATTATTCATTATTCCGTTAATTCCATTGCTTTTTGTGTAGTGGTAAAGTACCTTATCCTTTACCTCGTCAAGACATATCCTGCTACCTATCATATATTCCTGCCTTTTTATTTTCTTAGTTTTTTATTTTACCACCTGAATCCCTATTTCGTAAATATTTAAAAAGAACTTCGGCATTTTAACCGAAGTTCTTTTAACTTATTATTTAACATTTTAACCTTTTATTTATCCGTTTATTTCAGACGTCCGTAAAGTTTTGTAAGTCTGAAGAGCCTGTTGGCTATCTTAGCGTTAAATGCCTTTGGCATAGCACGCCATGACCAGTTTCCGCCAAGTGTAGAAGGTATATTCATTCTGCTTTCGCTGCCGAGTCCTAAAAGGTCCTGTGCCTGAATGATTGTTGTACCCGCTACGCTGCTCCATAATGCTCTTATCATATCCCAGTATGGTTCTTCTTTACCCATAACAAGATATTCTTTTGCATATTTAACATCTTCCTTATCTGCTGTTTTCATCCAGCCCATAATTGTATCATTGTCATGTGTTCCCGCATAGGCAATACAATTAACCGGATACATATGTGGAAGATAATCGTTATTGTTGCTGTCCCTGCTATCAAAAGCAAATTCCAGAACTTTCATTCCCGGATATCCGCTTTCGCGAAGAAGATTTCTTACCGAATCTGTTAAAAATCCTAAATCCTCGGCAATTATATTCTTCTTTCCTAATTTCTTTTCAACTGCTTTGAACAATTCTATTCCCGGTCCCTGTCTCCATTCACCGTTTACGGCAGTTGTCTCACCATAAGGAATTGCATAATATGAATCAAATCCTCTGAAATGATCAATTCTGAGAACATTATATATTCTGCATGCTGCATCTATTCTCTTTATCCACCATTTATATCCGTCAGCTTTCATTACATCCCAACGGAATAAAGGATTACCCCATAACTGGCCCGTTGCCGAAAATCCATCGGGAGGACATCCTGCAACATCCGTAGGATTAAGATTATCATCAAGCTGGAAAAGCCCCGGATTAGCCCATACGTCAACACTGTCAAGTGCTACATATATAGGGAGGTCACCTATAATCTCAATATTTTTCTCATTGGCATAGGCTCTTAATTCATTCCACTGCTTAAAGAAGAAATACTGCATTATAATCCAGAAATTGATATCTTCCTTATGTTCTTCCTTTGCTATATTAATTGCATCATCATAACGTTTCTTAAGAGGTTCATCCCATTCAAGCCATGATTTACCGCCATTGGCATCCTTTAATGCCATAAACAAAGCGTAATCATATATCCATGACTTATTGTCATGGCAGAATTCCTTATATCCATCTTCCGGATTTTCAAGAAACCTCTCTGCTGCTTTTCTCAAAACAACATATCTTTTATTATATAATGCTTCGTAATTTACTCTGTCAGGTTCACTTTCCCAGTCAATACCTGCATATTCTTTTCTTTTAAGGTATCCGGCCTTGCAAAGCTCATCCAGATCAATAAAGTATGGATTACCGGCAAAGGTTGAAAATGACTGGTACGGAGAATCTCCGTAGCTTGTAGGACATACAGGCAATATCTGCCAGTAAGCCTGACCTGCTTTATCAAGAAAATCCACAAAATCTCTTGCAGGTTTTCCCATGCTTCCTATCCCATGTGGTGACGGAAGTGATGATATGTGCATTAAAACACCGCTTTTTCTCATGCTATCCACATCCTTAACTTAGTTTATTTTTCTGACGCTCTCTCCTTTTACAAGGGCAAATTCCTCTACCTCATATACAGGCCTTGCGCCATTGTCAATACAGTCGAGAAGTATCTCCACGCTTCTTGCAGCTATTTTTTCTTTATGCTGGCGGATTGTTGTAAGTCTCGGTTTAAAATAGTTACCGATATCAATGCCATCAAATCCCACAACAGATATGTCTTCCGGAACACGCAGTCCCTTGTCCCATATTGCTCTTATGGCACCGATTGCCGTCACGTCTGACATGGCAAAAACCGCTGTCAGCTCCGGCATCTTATCAAATAATCTATTCATTGCCTCGTATCCTCCGGATATTGTAAAATACGACGTCACAAACTGTCTGTCCTCGTCAAAACCATATCCGTGCTCAACTAATGCTTCTTTAACACCTACGTATCTGCTGTAAACAGCATTTGAGGCACTCATATTGCCACCCAAAACTCCAATATTCTTATGCCCCTGTTTTATCAAGTGCTCCACCGCCAGTCTGGCAGCTGATTTATCATCTGTGCACACACTGGAAAGGTTATCTAACTGCAATCCCTCTGCGTTACTTGTTACCAGTACGCATGGAACCGTAATCCGGTGAAAATATTTTCTGAAATAGTCATGATTGCACCCTAAAAATAGAATTCCCAATGGACGTCTTTCTTTACATATCTGGATAGCCTGTTCAATTTCATTATCATCTTCGCTTATGTAATACATAAGCGAAGCATAACCTTTTGATTCAACAAGCCTTTGCATCGGTTCCAGAACTGCTGCAAACAGCATATTCTGTGTTCCTTTTATTATTATCGCAATACCATCCTTACTTTGTTGTTTTAAATGCTTTGCATTGTTATTAAGACGGAAATTATATTTATTAACAACCTGCATAACGGAATTTTTTGCGTGTTCTGAAACATCCGACGCATTGTTCAGTACTCTCGAAACTGTCCCTATGGAATAGCCTGATTCTTTGGCAATATCTTTTATTGTCATCTAAATCATTCCTTCTCCTACTAAAAAACTTATCCTTTAACGGCTCCGGCTGCAATACCTTTAATAATATGTTTCTGTCCAAACAGATATACAATAATGATAGGTATAATAGTAAGCAGCACACTGGCAAACATAGAACCATTATCAACATGTCCATATGAGCCTGTGAATGCCGAATTAATAAGTATAGGTAAGGTCTGGTATCCTTTTGTTCTGTCAAGAACAAGATAAGGAAGTAAATAGTCATTCCATACCCACATAGCTTCAAGAATCAATACTGAAATAAGTGTTGGCTTAAGGATTGGCAATACAACCTTAAAATATGTCTGTAACGGATTACATCCGTCAATCATTGCTGCTTCCTCTATTTCCATAGGAATTGTTTTCATAAATCCGGCAAACATAAATACCGCCAGACCTGCACCAAATCCCAGATAAATTATCCATATAGTCCATGGTGAGTTGAGGTGCATTTTTGTTGCTGTATACGAAAGTGTAAGCATAACCATCTGGAATGGAACAACCATCGAAAATACAAACATATAATAAATAAAACTAGATATAAATCCTTTAACTCTGGTAATAAACCATGCACACATCGAGCAGAATATTATAATAGCTGCCACTGATGTTACTGTGATAAGCAAACTCACTCCAAAGCTCTGGAAGAATTTGTTCGTCTCGATTGCAGTTTTAAAATTCGTCCAACCTGTAAATGTCTCACTTGTCGGAAGCTTGAACATTGCATCTGTTGTAATTTTATTACTCTTTTTCAAGGCATTGATAAGTACCATAAATATTGGGTAAATATATGCCAGTGAAATCAATGAAAGCACAGCTCCGAGTACAAAGTTAGATGTATTAAATTTTTTCTTAACTACGATTTTTTCATCCATTACTGCTGTACCTCCTTAGAACGTGTTGCTTTAAGCTGGATAAGTGAAATTGCCATTACAACTATACAGAAGATAACGGCCTTCGCCTGTCCGTAACCTTTCCAGACCTTTCCGGATCTTGCATAAAATGTATTAAAAATATTAAGTGCAAGCATTTCTGTCATCTTGCCTTTTCCATAAGGCTGACCATTTGTAAGTGCAAGGTTCTGGTCAAATAACTTAAATGAATTAGAAAGTGTCAGGAATAAACATACTGTGACTGATGACATAACCATTGGGATTTTAACTTTAAATAAAGTCTTCCATGCATTGGCACCATCAATTTCTGCTGCTTCAATAACAGAATCAGGTACACTTTGTAATCCTGCAATGTAAACAATCATCATATATCCTATCTGCTGCCAGCACATAAGGATTATGAGTCCCCAATATCCGGCAGTTGAATTCAAAGCTAAGAGTGGCTGACCAATGATTGAAAGGAAGCAGTTAATAAGCGTCTTCCATACATAACCAAGTACAACGCCACCGATTAAGTTAGGCATAAAGAATATTGTTCTGAAAATGTTAGTTCCCTTAATGCCCTTTGTAAGTGCAAGTGCAAGTGCAAATGCAAGTACATTAATTAATATTACCGATACTATAGTAAATTTTCCTGTGAATAAAAATGCGTCAAGGAATCCGCCGGGTGCGGCAAATCCTGTTTTTTCTTTTGTGAAGATATAAATAAAATTCTTAAATCCTACCCATTCTGCATCATTTATTGTATTAAACTTGCAAAATGATAAGTATACGCCTTCTATAAATGGAATGATAAATCCGATTACAAAAGCACCTACAGTAGGAATAAGAAAAAATGGCCAATATTTCTTAACTGATTTTTCCATATGCTCCTCCTATAATGTTTTACAAAACGTTTTCTAAACGTTTCTATATCCGGTTAAAAATGTTTTTGATACTGTTTTTTGGCAAAAATTAGGACAGGCAGGTCACCTGCCTGTCCTATTATTAACAAGTCGATCAATAAATAAGTTGCTAATTATTTAGTATTAGCTGCTTCGTACTCTGTCTTCCATCCGTCAACGAATGCTGAAACAACTGCTTTCCAGTTATCATCTGTCTGATCTGCTGCGTATGCTGTTAAAGCTGCACCAACACCATCTTTCCAAGCTTCTGAAGGCATTGTTGTAAAGTTCCAAGATACAGGAGTCTTACCATTGTTTGTGTATTCTGTATCGTTCTTTACAAAGAGGTTGCTAGATGTTGCTGCGTTCTTGAATGGGATTACGAATCCACAGTCATTAGCCATGAATGTAGTTCCTTCTTCTGAGTTAACTAACCAGTACATAAAGTCAAGTGTTGCCTGAATATCTTCAGCTTTTGCATTCTTATTTACACACCAGTAGTTCTCTGTACCAGTACAAAGACCCTGATTCTTCTCATCGCCTACACCAATGTAGATAGGAATCATCTTAAGTTCATCATCCTTGAATGCCTTAGCAACATTACCATATTCCCAAGAACCGTTCTGGTAGAATACTGCTTTGCCTTCTCTGAACTCATTTAATGTATCTTCAGAAGTCTTTGAAGAAAGTTCCTTAGGATCACATGTTGAGTTGTTGATGTAAAGATCAAAGATATTTCTGTAGTTGTCAAGGTATGTACCCTTAATAGCAGCTGTTGAAGAAATCTTATCTGCCTGATATTCAAAGTAGATAGGAAGGTTAGCTAAGTGAGTCTTAAATCTCCAGTCTGAAGACTTGTCCATACCTGCTGATGTAAATGCTGAGAATCCAAGTTCTTCTTTACGCTTTGTAATATCTTCAGCAACTTTCTTTAAGTCATCAAATGACTGGATATCATCTGTCTTATATCCTGCCTTCTCGAGTAACTTAGTATTTGTGATAAGACCGTATGATTCAATAACGTATCCTACACCATATACATATCCGTCTTCTGTTAATGCGTAGCTTTCATTTGTAAGTTCTCCGTATACCTTAGTATCCTTAAGGTCATAGCAGTAATCTTTCCAGTTAGCAAGACCTACAGGACCATTAACCTGGAATAATGTAGGTGCATTTTCCTTCTGTATCTCGGCTGCTAATGTTGATTCATAAGAACCTGATGCTGCTGTTACAACTGTAACCTTAACACCTGTTTCCTCTTCATATTTCTTAGCAATTGCCTGATAGTCCTTATCCTGTTCAGGCTTGAAGTTAAGGTAGTAAACTGAACCCTTAGCTTCTGTCTTAGTATCATTTCCTGCTGATGGCTTAGACTCTTTGTTGCCACCGTCACTCTTACCGCAGCCAACTAATGCTGTTGCAGCAAGTGCACCTGCGAGTGCTATTGATAAAAATCTTTTTTTCATACTATAAATTACCTCCTCTTTCTTTATTAGGTCATTTTTGTTTTTTTGGAAACGTTTCCATAAATATGAAAAAATTGTTTACCTATCGGTAGTTATAACTATAACTCTTTCATTGTAAAAAATCAATAACTTTTTTTGTATTTTTTTGTTTTTTTGGTAAAAAAGTTATAATATGGTTATATCTACCGATATTTATTGATATATAAGTATTAACAAAATGCACATTAATTCGTGGAAACGTTTCAGTTAATTTGTAATATCAGCTCGGTATAAGCTGTTATTTCTGTTATATTTTTTAATATTTTTATTCCCAGTCCGTCATACAGCCTGCAGCTTTCGTAATCCGTTCCGTCACCGTTTCCCACCAGATACACAGGAATATTATACCTGACAGCATTTTGCATAAATTCCTTTAATTTTTCGGAGGCTGTACAGATTGTCCCACTGTGGTAAGTACATAATATTACTGCCTTGTATTCTTTAATATCGGGATATTTCATCCCCGGATACGGATACAGGATAAGGACATCAGAATATTTGCCATGACCGGCAGGGACCGGAAACAATTTATTCTTACAAGGATTGGCCTGTCCCGAAGGACTGAATTCACCTTCGGCATAGTCACCATAACAGCAGTCATTCACCGTATATATCTCATCACTGTAAATATGATGTCTTAAAAGGGTGTTCCCATAGTATATCTTTGTAATACCATCTCTGCCCGTGTATGGAACAAACACACCATTACCGCATTTGTTCCTGATAAAATCAACTGCCGCAGAAAAATTCCTGAGTCCATTGGCTCTATTATCCGTAAGTACATAATTACTGCATACCACCATTACGGGAATATGCGTAAATTCCTCTATACACGATAAGAATGATGCTGTGTACTGTATCGTATCACTTCCATGGGTCAGAATAATTCCCTCAACATTCCCTAACATCATTTTATGCACTGCTTCGGCAATTATGACAAAATCACTGCAATTAATATTTTCGCTCAGTATCGTACAGGGTGCGTCTGTTACAAAATCATCATATCCACAGCTCTCTTTATACATTTTAAGAAGCATATACCTCATTTCAGGATCAGTTGATATATATCCGTCCGATATACTGCTGCCTATAGTTCCTCCTGTAAAAATCACACCAATCATTTGCTTTCCTCCGATATCTTAAGAGTCCCGATTTCATCAACTATTTTGTCTATGGTCCTTATATATTCCTCTGTATTTTTAGTCTCAGCCTGTTCAAAATAATAAGTAAAATATGGGCTTTCCCCTGTTGTAAACTTCATGCGGATACCTTTCTTTTTCACAATGTCAGGTATCCCCGCAGGATTAATCATGGCTCTGTGGTAGAGACGGATTTTAATTTCTTTACGGTTTCCTTTAATTTCCGTTATATAATTACCGTGACATTTTGATTTTAGCAGTGCAATGCTCATAAGTATGACCGCCGGCTTAGGAATATCTCCAAAACGATCTATGAGTTCATCTGTCATATCAGCAAGGTCTTCTTCCGTCTCAATGGCAGCAATTCTCTTATATATGTCAAGCTTCTGGTTTTCGCTTCTTATATATGTGGCAGGGATATACGCATCCACGTCAATATCAACAACGGTTTCGTAATCCTCGATTGTTCCCTCTCCTTTAAGTTCAAGGACAGCCTCATTAAGCATCTTACAATAAAGGTCATACCCTACCGCTTCCATATGTCCGTGCTGTTCTTCACCTAACATATTTCCTGCTCCTCTGATTTCCAGATCTTTCATGGCAATCCTGAATCCGGAGCCCAAATCGGTAAACTCTCTTATTGCACTCAGCCTTTTCTCAGCAATTTCACTTAATACCTTATCTTTTTTGTACATCAAGAAAGCATACGCCATTCTTCCTGTACGTCCGACTCTTCCTCTTAACTGGTACAGCTGGGAAAGTCCGTATTTATTGGCATCATGTATAATAATAGTATTTACATTCGGTATATCAAGTCCTGTTTCGATTATGGTGGTTGAGACAAGAACATCAATGTCTCCGTTAATAAAATCCATCATTATTTTTTCAAGTTCACGTTCGCTCATCTGTCCATGTGCAAATGCAACATTGGCTTCCGGCACAAGTTTTGCAATATTAAGGGTAATTTCGTCTATTCCCAGAACCTTGTTATATACATAGTATACCTGTCCGCCTCTTGCAAGTTCCCTGTTAACAGCCTCTCTCACCATTTCCTCATCATATTCCGTAACAAAGGTCTGGATGGGTATTCTGTCCACCGGAGGTTCCATAAGTACGCTCATATCCCTGATTCCTATTAAACTCATATGGAGGGTCCGCGGAATAGGTGTTGCCGATAAAGTTATGACATCAACGGATTCCTTCATCTGTTTGATTTTTTCCTTGTGTGCCACGCCAAAGCGCTGTTCCTCATCTATGATAAGCAGTCCGAGATTCTTAAAACTAACATCCTTGGATAAAATCTTATGAGTACCGACGACAACGTCCACAAGCCCTTTTTTAAGTCCTTCTATTGTATTTTTTGCTTCTTTTGGCGTACAAAACCTTGATAACATCCTGACTTCAACGCCAAAATCTTTCATTCTCGAATCAAAATTGGTAAAAATCTGTTTTGCCAGAATTGTTGTTGGGCATAAATATACTACCTGCTTGTTATCCTGGACAGCTTTAAATGCAGCCCTTAATGCGACCTCGGTTTTTCCGAAACCTACGTCACCGCATATAAGTCTGTCCATAATTCTGGTGCTTTCCATATCTGTTTTGGTCTCTTCTATTGCCGTAAGCTGGTCTGTCGTAGGTTCATAAGGGAAAAGTTCCTCAAATTCCTGCTGCCATGGCGTGTCTTTTGAAAAAGCAAACCCTTGTCTGGCACTTCTGGATGCATATAATTTAATAAGTTTATCGGCAACCTGTTTTACAGCACCTCTGACTTTTGTTTTGGTCTTTGTCCATTCCGGCGAACCCAGTCTGTTAAGCTTAGGCTTGGCACCCTCCCTGTCGCCGTATTTTTGTATCATATCAAGCTGTGTAGCAAGTATATAAAGGTTTCCGCCGTTGGCATATTCTATTTTAATGTAGTCTTTCTCGGTTTTGTCTACACGGATTTTTTCAATTCCCCTGTATATTCCGAGTCCGTGATTTTCGTGAATTACATAATCTCCTATTGACAGTTCGGAAAAATCGGAGATAGATTTACCATCGTAGCTTTTTTTCTTTTTCTTAGGTTTCTTCGCCGTGCTGAAAATATCATCTTCCGCAACTGCTGCAAATCTTATATCAGGATATTCATAGCCCTTCCTAAGCTTGCCACAGACGGTTACAACTTCTCCTTCTTTGATTTCTTTTTGGCTTTTATCTGAAAATGCAGCCATTATATCATTTTCCATCAGGTCTTTTGCCAGTCTTCTGGCCCTTATTTCCGAGCCTGATACAATTAGTATGCGGTATTTTTTCTTTTTCCAGTTCTTTATGTCACTTACAAGGGTTTCAAAAGAATTATTATACGAACCTATTCCCTTTGCATTTATGTCATAGTGTCCCGAAATATTAAGTTCCGGTATTTTGCAGTCAAGCACTGATACTGCCATCAGGCTGTGCAAAGCCAGTTTATGGAACACTTCGCCTTTTGAATACAATACCTCTGTCTGTCCCGGAAGGATGCTTCCTTTTTCAAGCCTGTGGGACATACTTTCCCTGAATTCTTTCTCCACTACATCCATTTTTTCAATAATTCTTACCGGTTCATCAATAACTATACCATCTTTTTCATAGTCAAAATAATCCGCTAATGATACCGGATTTTTTATAAAATATTTAACATAACTGTCAAGTCCGCTCCTGTCCTTAAGCACAAACAGTTTTTCCTTAAGCTCTTCAACATTTTTCTTTATAAGGTTGCTTTCAGTAATTTTAGCTTCTTTATTAAGTGCTTCACTGTATTTTGCTGCATCTTTCTCAATACTTTTAATTCCCGATGCCAGTGTATCATCTATGAGCAGCTCTGTTGCCGGGAAAATATCAATTTCTTCGATATTCTCTACGGAACGCTGGCTTTCCGCATCAAAAAGCCTCATTGCATCCACTTCTGTATCCCACAGTTCAATACGGCAGGGGTTTTCCATATTCACAGGGAAAATATCGATTATGCCGCCTCTGATGGCAAACTGACCGCTGTGTTCCGTCTGTCCTGCATTTTCATAACCGGCATTTACAAGTCGTTCAGATAATCCTTTGATGTCGATATCATCACCGGTTTTTATATTTATGGTGTTTTTTCTGAATATATCCTGTGGCACCAGTTTATCCATGCAACCGTCAATGGTTGTAATGATAGTGGCTTCCCGGTCATTTATAAGATGATTGATTACTTCCAGCCTCTCCCTGACAACTTCATTGCTTCTTATGTCAGCACTGTAAAAAATGAAATCCTTGGCAGGATAGTAATAAGTATTTTTATCAATGGCTCGATAATCTTCATAAAGTTCTCTTGCCCTTATTTCTGTACCTGTTATTATGAGCTTCTTATTAAATTTTTCCGTGATTTTATAGATAAAATATGGCTTCTGCTGGTCAACACAGCCAAAAGCCACAGGTACATTCCCTTTTTTCTTAAGGTCATCTATAATATTCTGATAATATGCCAGTTCACATACCGGCTTCTCCAATATGCTCATTTTCTATACTCCGTTATATTTATTCATTGCTGCGTCGTAACCTTCTGTTACCATACATTCGATGGCATTGCAGGCTTTTTCCAGCTCTTTTGCAACTATTGCCTCGTCTTCGCTGTTAAAACGTCCCAGTACATAGTCTGCTAAATCCATCTGTTTCGGCTTATCTCCCACACCGAATTTAAGGCGCGGAAAAGCATCCGTACCAAGGCACGCTATAATGCTCTTAATGCCGTTATGTCCGCCTGCACTTCCTTTCTTGCGGATACGGATCTTGCCCGGTTCCAGACTTATATCATCAAAAGCCACAATACATTCTGATGGATCTACCTTATAATAATCACAGACGGGTCTTATGCATTCACCACTTAAATTCATATATGTTAAAGGTTTAACAAGTATTACCTTATTTCCACCTATTATTCCCTTACCTATGAGTCCCTTATGTTTCTGTTCGGTCATCGAAATATTAAATCTGCCGGCAAGCGCATCAATTATTCTGAATCCCATATTGTGTCTTGTCATCTCATATTTTTTCTCAGGGTTACCAAGCCCGGCTATTACATACATATTTTTTTCCTCCAGATTTGTTAATAATATCATATTTTCTTTATTTTATCCATATCAAATTATTGACAGAACTTCTATTAAAATATATATTTAGATAAAAATACTTTAAAAGGAGTTGAATAACTTGGACCCCAGTGTGGCGATTCAGTTTATTGTGTTAATCGTACTTCTGTTACTCTCTGCTTTCTTTTCATCGGCGGAGACATCACTTGTTACGGTCAACCAGATCAGGATGCGTTCTCTTGCAGATGAAGGTAATAAAAAAGCAGCGAGAGTTCTTAAAATTACATCTAATTCATCTAAAATGCTTAGTGCAATTCTTATTGGCAATAACATAGTCAATATTTTTGCATCATCCCTTGCAACAACCATTACCTTACAGTTGTGGGGCAACAGATTCGTAAGTCTTACTACAGGTATTCTTACCTTACTGGTATTGATTTTTGGTGAAATAACACCGAAAACAATTGCTACTTCCCATGCGGAAAAGATTGCAATGACTTACTCAGGTGTCATAAGCCTTCTTATAAAGGTTCTTACCCCTGTTATTTTTATCATCAATAAATTAGCAAATGGTTTTCTTTTTATCTTAGGACTTGACCCGGGTAAAAAAGCTGCTTCAATTACAGAAGACGAGCTGAGAACCATTGTTGACGTAAGCCATGAAGAAGGTGTAATCGAAAAAGAAGAACGCCAGATGATTAAAAACGTGTTTGATTTCGGTGATTCCCAGGCTAAGGATGTTATGATTCCGCGTATTGATATGACATGTGTATCAATAGACAGCCGTTATGACGAGATAATTTCGGTATTCAGAACCGATAAATATACCCGTCTGCCTGTTTATGAAGACTCTGTTGACAATGTCATCGGTATTATTAATGTCAAGGACCTTTTGCTCTGCGAGGATAAGGCTTCATTTAATGTAAGAGATATTCTGCGCAAGCCGTATTATACATACGAGTTTAAAAAGACCTCTGAGCTTATGGAAGAACTTAAAAAGACCTCCAACAATTTTACCATAGTAATAGATGAATATGGTTCAACTGTTGGTATGATTACCCTTGAGGACCTGCTTGAGGAAATTGTTGGTGAAATCCGTGACGAATACGATGGTGACGAAGTCGATGACATTATTAAGGTAAATGATACTGAATATATTTTTTCAGGTACGGCAAGGCTTAACGATATTGAGGAATACATAGAGCTGCCTGACATTGAAACTGACCACGAATCGGATTATGATTCCATAAGCGGATTTATTATTGATTCCCTTAAGCGTCTGCCTGTGCTTGGTGATGAAGTTACCATCGGCAATCTCAGGTTTGTGGTGGAAGGTTGTACCAAAAACAGAATCACGAAGGTTCACGCATATATTTTAGATACTAAAAAAGAACCTGATGAAGAAAATACCGAAGAATAGGAGATATACTTTTATGAAGAAAATAATAAAAGAATTCAAGGAATTTATTTCAAAAGGCAACATATTTGATATGGCTATCGGTCTTATCGTAGGCAGTGCCTTTACAGCTATTGTAAATTCTCTTGTAGGAGACATCTTTTCTCCGCTCCTTACAATTGTAACATCTAAGGCTGACCTTACAGCTTTGGCATGGAACATCAATGGTGCCCAGATTAAATATGGAAGTTTCCTTCAAGCGATTATCACATTTTTATTAACCGCCATTGTTCTTTTCTTCCTTGTAAAAGGAATCAACAAATTACGTTCCCTCGGCCAGAAGAAAGAGGAAGCGAAAGAAGCAGCTCCGACAACAAAGATTTGCCCATTCTGTCGTTCTGAAATTGATTTAGAGGCAACGAGATGTCCTCATTGTACATCCGAACTTGAGAAATAATAAAATAATTGCAAAAAACACGGGGATGCCGCCTCAACAATTTTCAATTGTTAAAGCGCATCCCCATTTTATTAACGTGGCGTAAAATTGCCTTTCATATGCTGATATATTACGTCTGCATCTTCTTTACTGCCTGCAGGTATTAAAACCATTGAAAGAAACCCATTGTCTGTGTCTTCATTTTCCCATATAGCAATCCATGACATCTTTTCCTTTGAATCATAATAAAAATCCATTTCATAATATCCATGTATAAGTTTCTGTGTTGTACTATCATAATATTCCGGTGTGAACTTTACATTGTGGATACCGGTTTTCTTATTAACAGTATAGTAACCTCCCGGAAATTCCTTAGTATTAAGCGGAATATCTGACACCCACAGTGTTCCTATAGATTTATGATTGCTTCCGTTCAAAAGCATATCAATCCTCCATGAACGTTCTCCTTTATATTCACCTGTTTTTACATCATATAAGTATCCGGTATTGCCATCATTAAAACGTGCATAATTAAAAATCGTATGATACCCGGATGATGATATGAAAACTTTTACGGTAACAATAATGCCGATTATAGCAGCAGCAAGGATACAATGTATCGCAATATGCAGTTGTTTTTTCATGATATTTTACCTCCTCTGGATACCTCTACAGCTTCCTCTGTATCTCTCCATCCTTCATATAGATGATTCTGTCCGTCTTTTCTGCCATATCTTTATCATGGGTTACCATTACTATTGTCTGGTTATGGATTTTGTTGCCTTTAACAAGTGCGTCCATTACTATTTCACTGTTTACCGAATCAAGGTTACCCGTAGGTTCATCAGCAAGAATCACGGCAGGTCTTTGTAACAATGCCCTTGCAATTGCCACACGCTGTTTCTCACCACCTGACAATAATCCTGCCTTTCTGTATAAAAGCTTCTCTATATCAAGCTCTTTTATAAGCTCTTTCAGGTAATCTTCGTCCCATTTGGACTTATCAAATACAAACGGTAAAACAATATTGTCATATACATTCAAATCTTCTACAAGGTTGTAACTCTGGTATATTATGGCTATTTTGGTTCGTCTTAACTTACATTTTTCCTTCTCAGAAAGAGTGGACATATTCCTGTCCTCAAGGAAATATTCACCTGAATCGGCATTTTCCAGAGTCCCAAGAATATTTAAAAGCGTCGTCTTTCCACAGCCACTCTTTCCCATTACAGCAACAAACTCTCCGGTATTTACATCAAGCGAAAGATTTTTTAATACATGTACTTCGGAAAGTCCCTCTCCAAAAGATTTGTTTATTTTATTTAACTTTATCATGTCTTTTTCCCTTTCCTAATTGTCCTGCAAACACAATTAACACCAATATTACCAAGGTTCCCGCAGCTACCTTAATCAGATTAATGAATAGTGTCTTATTTTCAACATAATAATAGCTGACCATTCCTTTTAGTAAAGTATTAATAAGTATAATTACAAGAATCGTTGAAAGAATCAGTGCCGAAAGCCATACTGATATGTACTCATATATCTGTAGTTCGGTCTTTATATGTGAATCCATTCCTAGTGTCTCGTATACTAAAAATTCACGTTTTCTTGACATCTTATCAAGCCTGATGGATGTTATCATTCCGCCAAGTCCGATAAGAATAAAAAGGCCTGACACAACCGCTACAACAAATACCTGTATTTCATGATTATCCTCAGCCAGTTCATAAATCTCGGCAGTATCCATAAGTCCTACACCTAATTCGTATGCAAGATCCTGTAATTTCTCACCGGCACTCTTTATTTTGCCTTTTTCACATATAATAGTATAGTCCCTCTCAGGAATACATCCAACTTCCTTCGCTTCATCTTCCATTTTGTTTCGTGAAACAAAAAATGTCAAACGATCTTCTCTACTGTCTGAAAGCCAGTCAACAGGCATGGAAATAATCCCATCTATTTTGATTTCATTTTCTTTATCTGAATCCTCTGCCCGTGAGTATGAATATCTGAATGTGTCTCCTTTTTTAGCATCATTTGTAGGTACTCTTTTTCCGTCTTTTAAACCTTCATTTACAGCATATACCATTCCATTTTCTTCAAATGTATCAAAGTCCACCATCCATGGGTTCTTTTCTCTTAAGAAATTATAAAAATCTCTGTTACAACCGACTATTCCGCTATCACAGTTATCTCTTCCATTTATTGCTATACGTGCACCACATTCTAATCTGAATTGTTTTACTCCATCTATGGATTTGAATTCCTCCTCATACTCATCGATATCTTTGTCAGTATATATAAAATAGTGACCCTGAGACATATAAATTCCTGCTTCTTCTTCACTTCTGCTTTTAATTCCCGGATGGATGCTTAATAAAATCGTTATCATAAGAAGCATTATCGTAAGCGAACTTGTGAGCACTATATTAAATATCCACCTGTTTCTTACGGTTGTACTTGCAAGCTTTGATATACTGTTACATGGTTTTTTCTTTATTTCTCCCGTTATTTTTCTTTTATGTATAGTGAGGATGCCATTACACTTTATTAACATGAATATCATTGTAACTATAAGGACTATGATATACATCATAACTATTTTGACAGGATTAATCTTAATAAGCGAAAAATCCGTATATTCAGAATTAAGTATACTGATAATGACTTTCTTCCCTGCTGTCAAAGCAATAACCGCAAGTCCAGTTCCTGCTAAAACACCTGTAAGCTCACATACTGCAAAGACCCTGTTATATATTCCGGTTATCTTTCCTTTTCCGGCACCTATTGTATACATCTGGCGGATATTTTTTCTTTCAGATTCTCCAATCTGAAAAAGATTGAGAATTATTGTTGCAAGGGACACAATAATTATTATCCCCTGAAAAAGAAATACTCCTGCTTTACTCGCTTTAAAATAATCAGACTTATATACGGACTCCACAGCCATCTTCACATACTGATTGGCTTCAACATTTCCTGCCTGCTTGAAAGTTTCTAATGCTGCTTCATACCTTTCCCTGTCATGGCTGTTGCAGGTATAATAATATATTCTATTATTGCTTCCTGATTTTCCTGAATACGCACTATGGATAAAGGTTCCTGTTGTAAATGATGAGCTGTCATATATTCCGCATATTGTATATTTCCTTGTGGCAATATCCGTATATACATCACTTACCGACAATTCCTCGTCTCCGAGGATATTACCATCTGCATCCTGACGTTCTTTTATATCAAGTTCTATTACATCACCTGTCTTAAGAACCTCTCCTTTATATACCGTATTCTGTGCAACAAGAAGTTCATCTGCACTGGCGGGATAATTCCCTTTTATAAGCTTATATGGAATTGTATCATATAAGTCGCTGTCAATTCCCGTAATTGCTAATAAATACCTGTCTGTACAATCTATATAATTTCCTATATGTTCCATCTCAGGTATTATATCAAGAACACCTATATTCTGATTCTCTGCATATCCTCTATATGTCACTCCATCGACTTTTATATCCTCATCTGATGATGTTTTCAAACGGTAATCCCATACCCCGTTATATCGGTATGCATTTCTGACCTTAACCTCTCCGTATGATGAAAATATGCTTTCAGAGGCAATTATGAACATCATGGCAATCATGACCGCAGTCATGATTGCCACATATTTTTTTAAATTGGATTTAAAATTTGAATATGATAATTTAAACAATTCTAGTTGTACTCCTATGTTTTTCTCCTATCAAATAATATTAATATATAATTCGAATTATACATTACATGCTACCATCTTTCAGGTTATATTTCAAGTATTATGTCGCGAGTGGTCTGTTTTTGTCGCAAGTGGTTACTTTTCACTTAAATATACCATGTATGCCATCTTAACCTCCTTCCATCTTCTTCTTGAAATAATTAGTTTATCTCCGTTATTAACAATAACTTCTCCATCCTGCACACACACAGCATTATCAAAATTAACAACTACATTGCGTGATATTCTTATAAAATTTTTCTCAAGTTTTCTCATACATTCGTTGAGACTTGACCTTACATAATACTTATTCGTATCGGTGTATATGTTAATGTACTTGTCGTCCACCTGTAAATATACAATCTCACTTTGCCTTAATAAAGCAACGCCACCACCATACTGTTTTGAAAATATTCTACTATCCATACCTGCTCCATAAAAATAACCGGGAATATAAAACGAACTGTAAATGATAAAATAAAGATTGTAGATGATATAAATCTTAAAACTCCTTTAATCCGTATATCATACTCCCAAATATTGTAAATTTTTATAATTTTATAATAACTCTATAATAGAATAATAGCAAGAATTTTGTCGCAAACGGTAATATTTTGTTTGAGTATTAAAAAACCTGCACAAGCAGACCGCCTATGCAGGTTTTATATCCATCCCATATATCTCATAAGGAATACCAGTCCCGTCAATGTAAATGACGAAAGCAGCGTCGCAAGCACAACAATACTTCCGCTAAGGACTTCATCATTATTCATATTCTTTGCCATTATGTAACAGGTTACCGTTGTTGGTGAGCCTAGCATAATAATTATTGCAACAAGAGCTTCACGTCTGAATCCCATTTTAACCGCAACCGGTAAAAATATCAGAGGAAGAACTATAAGCTTGATAAAAACAGCCACAAGCGTCGGTCCTGTTTTGGCAATGGCCTTCTTCCCTTCAAAACCGGCGCCGACAACTATCAGTGCGATGGGGGTTGCGGTAGCAGCAACGCTGTTTATCGCTTTTAACGGTATAGTCGGTATCTTAAGTCCGGTACATGCAACAATCATTCCGAGAAAAATACCTATTATAATAGGATTTTTCAGTACATTAATAAAAGATTTTTTAATTGCCTCTTTACCATTCTTATTATCCCTTGCCTCAACCGTAAGAATTATAACAGAATATATATTATATAGCGGTACCGCTGATACAATCATCAGTGGTCCCATCCCTGAACTGCCGTATATATTGTCAATAAATGCAATTCCAAGAATAGCCGCACTACCGCGGACACTTCCCTGCGCAAACGCACCGACCATGCTCTTATCTCTTATAAAAATCCTCGCAAGAAGCCACACTATGCCAAACATTACCGTTGTAACTATCATGCAGAAGAGAACAAACCTGATATCAAATTCGGAACGGATATCCGCTGTTCCTATCTGTTTAAAAAGCAATACCGGCAAAGCCACTTTAAATACATATTTGTCTGCTACCTCTGTAAACTCTTTAGTCAGAAATCCGACACGCATAAGTATATAGCCAAGGATAATTACCATAAAAACAGGTACAGTAGCTTCAAGGCTGAATATAAAACTGTCCATTATCCGTTATAACCGTTTGGGTGGTTTTTATGCCAATTCCATGCAGTTGATATAATTTCCTCAAGATCCGCGTGCTCAGGTTTCCATAAAAGCACCTGTCTTGCTTTATCGCTTGATGCAATAAGTCTCGCAGGGTCTCCGGCTCTTCTTTCGGCAATTTTGGCCGGTATCTCATGTCCTGTGACTTTTCGTGCCGTATCTATTACTTCCTTAACTGTAAATCCCACACCGTTACCGAGATTAAATATGTTGCTTTCATTGCCTTTCATCAGGTAATCAACAGCAAGTATATGTGCCTGTGCAAGGTCTGTTACATGAATATAATCTCTTATGCAGGTTCCATCACTCGTATCATAATCATCACCAAATATGCTGATGTACTCACGTTGTCCCAGTGGCACCTGAAGAATCAAAGGAATAAGGTGTGTCTCAGGAGAATGTGCTTCTCCAATCTTTCCGCTTACGTGTGCACCACATGCATTAAAATATCTCAAAGAAACATACTTAAGTCCATGGGCACGATCTGTCCATTTGAACATCTTTTCCATGGCAAGCTTGGTCTCACCGTATGTATTGGTAGGTTCTGTTCTGTCTGTTTCAAGAATAGGAACTTTTTCAGGTTCTCCATAGGTAGCTGCCGTTGATGAAAATACTATCTTATCAAGGCCGTGGGCAACCATTGACTGTAAAAGGACCTTGGTACCGTTTACATTATTGTCATAATATTTGAGCGGATTAACCATGCTCTCGCCTACGAGTGAATTAGCGGCAAAATGAATAACCGCGTCTATCTTCTCCTTATCTAAAACGCTGTCAACAAAAGCCCTATCCCTGATATCGCCTTTGTAAAAACGTGCTTTTTCATGAACTGCTTCTATATGACCTGTTTCCAGATTATCTATAACTACTACATCCACACCCTTTTCAATAAGTGCGTACACAGTATGCGAGCCTATATACCCGGCTCCGCCTAAAACTAATATAGTCATTACGTTCCTCCTGAATTATAACATTCTTTTCCCAAATATTATAATTCAGGATTGAATCTTATGCAACAACTATTATTCTTCTATTGTAATACCTGCAGTCTTGTATATAAATGTCACGCTGCCTTTTAGGTCATCTGACTTACCTAAGAACGATGTATAATCCTGACCTGATTTTACAACTTTTTTGATTGTGTCAACAGCATTCTGTAAATCATCACCCACAAGTTTTTCAAGTGGTTCTATTGCTTCACTGTTAAACTGTGCCATACCGTCTTTTAATGTAATGGCTCCGGCATTAAGTTTCTCAATGGCATCCGCAAGTGTTGCGGCGCTGTCATTAAGGGTTCCTGTTCCGTCTGCAACCTGTGCGGCACCGCTCTTAAGTGCATCATTGTTAGATGTAAGTGTTCCAAGACCGTTTACAAGAGTTTCTGTTCCGTCTTTAAGTGTTTTGCTTCCTGTCTGAAGTTTGTAAATTGCTGAACAGATAGTTTCTGTATTGCCTGTTCTTGTTGCATTGGTATTGTCATTCATTGAACCGATACCTGTGGATAACTGATTAACACCTGTCTGCACCTGGCTTAGTGCTGTATACACACCGCCGTTGCTTGCTGCTGACATAAGCATTGCAATTTCCTGCTGGTATACCTGTCCGAGATTTGTTACGGATGAACCGTCAACGCCTCTAAGTTTCATCTGTGAAACATACGCATCAGCCTGTGCAAATGCCGCTTTTGCACTTATGTAAAATGTGTAATCTGACATATATTTTGTAAGAAGTTTTGAAACTTTTTCCTCTGTAAGTCCCGAACTCATTTCTGAGTAAGGAACTACTGACATATCGCTCACACCATAAGCTGCACCTGCTGACTTAATAGTGTTATTCAATGCCGCAAATGCTTTATCATATGTTCCTGCTAATGTAAGAACGGATGTAACTTTTCCTCCGTAAGTCTTTACATTGGCGTCAACGGTATTTTTCATCTGTGTAATTCCCGGAACTACCTTTGTATTTATTGCAGAGGCAAGACTGTCAAGACCTGTTGCAAGATCTGATGCTCCACTATTAAGCTGTGACGCACCTGCCGATACTGTATTTACGCCGTCAATATAAGCATACATTCCGTCTCTTAATGAAAGTGCACCTGTGTTCAACCTGGTAATTCCGTCTGTAAGGGCAGGAACAGCATCCTTTAACTGTGAGGTTCCGTCTGCAAGAGCTGCTGAACCATCCACAAGCTGTCCGGTAGCACTTCCAAGCTTATCTGTAAGAGCTTTTATGCTGTCAATGGAAATATCATCCACATTCACATCTGAAAGGAAGTTAGATGTTGCCACAGACATTGTCATATCAAGCGAGAATTTATTTACATCTGCTGTTACTTCAAAATACTCAGGAAGCTCTATTCCTTTAAGGTTAAGCATATCTGCAAGACCCGGCATTGCAAGTCCGACTGCAATAATTGAATTACCGTTTCTGGTAAGTTTACCGTTTGTAATCTCTACATTTGAGAATACGTCGGCAGGAAGTACCATTCCCGTAATCATTGTAAAAGGAACATCTTTTGTATTATTTGTGTAATCAAATCTCATTGTTACTTTGCCGCTCTTTCCCGCAAGTTCTTCAGGTGTAACTTCATTTCCGTCAAGAGTGTATGTAACTTTCATGGAAACCGGTACTTCGCCATCAGATTCAGTCCTATTAAGGGTTTCCTTTCCTTTGTCATCAGTTACTTTTTCATTAACGATTATATGGTCCTTATTTCCGTTAGCATCCCCGAACACATATACCGTTTCCTGTCTTGTATTGATTGGAAGTGTACTTTTTGACGATAATTCTTTTTCTATGGATGTCTGGACCATATTGTCCTGACTGTACGCACTCTGTTTTACTTCTTCGTTTGTACTGCCTGTTCCCGCTCCGCATGCAACAAGGTTAGCTGCAACAAGAACACTGCACATTAATATTGAACAACGTTTTAAAAAATTCTTCTTTACCATAACTATCTCTCCTTACATAACTGCTTCTTTTTTATTTTTCTTAGATTTAAAACCAATACTTGTATTTATAATGAGTTTATCAAACAATACAAATAATGATGGAAGTATAAATATTACAACTAACATACTGATGATTGCACCTCGTGCCATGAGTATACATAATGATGAAATCATATCAACGCTGGCAATCATACCTACGCCAAAGGTTGCTGCGAAAAATCCGAGGGCACTTACGATAATTGACGGAATAGATGTTCCAAGTGCAATCGATATGGCCTCTTTCTTGCTTTCGCCTGCGGCTCTTTCTCTTTTGTATCTCGTTGTCATAAGAATTGCGTAGTCGACCGTTGCACCAAGCTGTATGGTTCCGATGACTACCGATGAAATAAACGGTATTGATGTTCCTGTAAAATAAGGAATACCCATATTTACAAATATCGCAAATTCGATTGCCGCAACAAGGATAACAGGTAATGATATTGATTTTAGTACAAAGAATATAATTACGAATATTGCTGCAATTGATACAATACTTACTGTCTTAAAGTCTTTATCTGTAATTGTAATAAGGTCTTTTGTACATGGTGCTTCACCGATTACCATTGATTTTGCATCATATTTTTTAGCAATTTCATCAACTTTATCTATCTGGTCGTTGATTTCATCAGATGCAATGGCATAATTGGTTGATATCATCATTATCTGATATTCGTTTCCCTTTAACTCTGAAACAAGGGAATCCGGAAGCATTTCTGTAGGCAGTTCTGCACCAACTACGGAATCAAGGCTCATTGCCGTTGATATACCGTCAAGTTTTTTTATCTCATCTATCATTGCAATAGAGTCATCTTTTGAAAGATTGGTGTCTGCAAGAATCATATATATTGAATTGGTCTTATCAAAATTTTCCGCAAGTAATTTATTAGCCTGTGAGCAATTAAGTTTATCAGGTAATGTATCAGATAAATCATAATATACTTTTGTATGGTTGTAGCCGTAAATTGCCGGATATAAAAGTCCCAGGAAGACAATGAGGAATAACCATGAATGTTTTACTATCCATCTTGCCGGCTTATCAAAATTAGGCATAATTTCTTTATGCATTGTCTTCTCAAGTGCTTTATCGAATGTAAGTATAAGTGAAGGAAGAATTGTTACGCATCCGATTACTCCGAATATAACACCCTTTGCCATTACTATGCCAAGGTCAAGTCCAAGGGTAAAACTCATAAAGCAAAGTGCTATAAATCCTGCTACTGTTGTGATTGATGAACCTACAACAGAGGTAAGTGTATTTCCGATTGCAACTGCCATTGCCTCTTTATGGTCACCGGGATTCTTTTCTTTTTCTTCCTTATAGCTGTGCCACAGGAATATTGAATAGTCAAGTGTTACACCAAGCTGGAGCACCGCTGCAAGTGCTTTTGTTATGTACGATACTTCTCCAAGGAAAATATTCGTTCCTAAGTTATATACAATGGCCATTCCTATACTTACCATAAATAATACAGGTACAAGGAACGAATCCATAAATATTGCAAGAACCACACAAACAAGTAATACCGCTACAAGTACATATATAGGAGTTTCTTTTTCTGACATTGACTTGGTATCGGTAACTACCGCCGACATACCCGCTATGTAACACTGTTTATCGGTTACATCCCTTAATTCTTCAATGGCATCCATCGTTTCTGTACTTGATGTTGTATCATCAAAGAATATTGCGAAAAGTGTCGCTCCCGAATCGTCATTCTCAAAGTAAGACCTGAACTTATCCGGAAGTATTTCTGCCGGTACTCCGTCACCAACAATTCCATTGTATGAAATAACACTGGCTACATGGTCAACTTTTTCAACTTTTTTTACAAGCTCGGATACATTTTTCTTGTTCATTCCGTCAACCACAACCATTGCGTAGGCGCCCTTGCCGAAATCGTCAAGTAATATATCCTGGCCCTTCATTGTATCAATATCACCCGGAAGGTAATATAAAATATCATAATTAACTTTAGTATTAAAGTATCCTATTGCTGCCGGAATTAAAAGCAGTACGCTAAGAATGAGAATCGGTATTCTTAGCTTTACGATAAGTTTTCCAAACTTTTTCATATAAATCCTCCTTAATCAAAAATATGTCCATTGGTCATTTTTTATTTCTGTTGACATTATAGCACTAAAAATTGTATAGTCAATATAGAAAATGTCCAAAAGTCAGTTTTTTATAAATTTTTAATATTTTACACGGAGGATTTTTATAATGGGAAAGGTAGACGATAATAAGCAGCAGAAACTTAATGCTCTTTTAAATGCTGCCTATGATTTATTCACTACGCAAAGCGTGGAAAAGACGACAATAGCTGAAATTTCCAAGGCTGCCGACGTTGCCAAAGGAACTTTTTATTTGTATTTTAAAGACAAATACGAAATCAGGAACCGGCTCATATCACATGAATCCAGCAAACTTTTTAAAGATGCCGTAGCGGCTCTTGAAAAAAAATCATCAACTGTCAGTGAGGAACCTGCTTTTGAGGAAAAAATGATTTTTATTATCAATTACATTGTAGATGCCCTTGATGGCAACCACTCCCTCCTTACTTTTATATCCAAAAATTTAAGTTGGGGTGTGTTTAAGGAAGCCCTTACCACAAACGTAGCTTCCAATGATATTAATTTTAAAGACATTTACTACGAAATGCTTTCCACAAGCGGTCTTTCAATAGAAGAACCTGAAATTCTTCTTTTCCTTGTAGTGGAACTTGTGGGTTCAACCTGTTACAGTTCTATTCTATACAATGAACCGGCGAATATCGGAAGAATTAAACCGTACCTTTCAAGAACTGTACGGGCAATTATCAGGGAATACAGTAAATAAACAAAAAGAGGATGCCGCCTCAACGATTTTTAATCGTTAAAGTGACATCCTCATCTTATATATAGTATGCTATTATATTCCCTATACTTCTTCGTCAGAAGCATTGTTATAGGCTTCAAGGATCTTTCTCTGCAGCATTCCTCTTGTGTCTGAATTAATCGGATGTGCTATATCCCTGTAGTCTCCATCACCCGTTTTTTTGCTAGGCATTGCTATAAACAATCCCTTATCTCCATCAATTACTTTAATATCATGTATTACAAACTCGTCATCTATTGTAATTGACACAACTGCTTTTAATTTACCTTCTTTTGCAATTTTTCTTACTCTGATATCCGTAATTTTCATATTCGTAACCCTTCCTTCCTAATGAACTACATTGGGAACCGCTCATTTTTCTCTATTGCAATTTTGATTTCTCCATTCTGACCGATATATTCTGTATTAGGTCTTATGGTATCTCTGCTCTCAACAATGCAATTTTCCAAATGACAATTATCACCAATATGAACATCATTAAGAATTATACAATTCTTAATATAAGTGTTACTTCCAATGTATACCTTCTTAAATATAACGGAATCTTCCACTTTGCCGTTAAAAATACATCCGCTGGCAACTATGCAGTTCTTAACCTCCGAACCCGGATTATATTTTGCCGGTGCAAGATCTTCTGTCTTTGAATATATATCTGTTGAATCCTTAAAGAAATGCTTTCTTATATCTCTGTTAAGAAAATCCATATTGGTCTTGAAATATGACTCTACCGTTGATATATTGCTCCAATATGAATCAAGCCTGTAACCGTATATTTTCTTTACATTCATATATCTTATTACAATATCTTTAACAAAATCATATCTGTCCTCATCGTAAGCCTTCTGGATAAGTTCAATAAGAAGTCTTCTTCTGATTACATATATTCCTGTGGAAACCGTCTTGCCCGATGTCGCTATCGGTTTCTCTTCAAATTCCACAATTCTTCCGTCTTCATCGCACTTAACGACACCGAATCTGCGAGCATCTTCTGAATCATCAAGGTCTTTGATTACAACCGTAATATCAGCTTTCTTCTCAATATGATACTCAATAACCTTATTGTAATCCAGCTTGTATACGCCATCCCCCGATGCAATAACAACATAAGGTTCATGGCTGTTTCTTAAGAAAGTAAGATTCTGATATAATGCATCTGCTGTTCCTCTGTACCATACACTGTTTTCATTAGTTATGGTCGGATTAAAAACAAAGAGTCCGCCCTGTTTTCTGCCAAAATCCCACCACTTTGAAGAACTCAGATGTTCATTAAGCGATCTCGCATTGTACTGGGTTATTACTGCAACTTTACCAATATGTGAATTACTCATATTACTGAGTGCAAAATCAATTGTCCTGTAACTTCCTGCAACCGGCATTGCAGCAATGGCTCTCTTATTGGATAATTCACGCATCATCTTGTTATTACCGCCGGCTAAAATAATACCTATTGCTCTCATCTTTCTTCACCTGCCTTAATGATGTATCCACCGCTTTCAAGGATTCCATCTTTATAATCTTCAAGAGTCGTCACTCCTGAGACAGCAGTATTTCTGCCAATTGTAATATTATCCGGAATAACTGTATTTTCACCGATTGTTGCCAAATCAGAATTATAAATCTTAGTATCCAGCTTACTTTCAGCCATATCACCAAATCCCACATGGCAGTTATTTCCGATTGTCACATTCTCTGCAACTATTGCTTTATTTATAACAGTTCCGTTTCCGACAGTTGTATTCTGCATAATTATGGAATCTGTAACTTCCGCACCTTCTTCTATTGTGACACCACTTCCGATTACTGAATTGCGGACAGTACCATAAATCTCACTTGCTTCACCGATTATGCTTCTCTCAACCTTGGCACTGCCTGATATGTACTGTGGAGGAATTGCATCCGCTCTTGTGTATACTTTCCATAATTCCTCATAGAGATTAAATTTAGGAACTATATCAATAAGCTCCATATTAGCTTCCCAATATGAGTTCAACGTTCCTACATCTTTCCAATATCCGTTATACTCATACGCAAAAAGCCTGTTGCCGTTTTCAAAGCAATAAGGAATAATATGCTTACCGAAATCGCAGCCCTTCTGGTCCCTCATCTTAATGAGAGCTTCTTTAAGGACTTTCCAGCTGAATATATATATACCCATTGATGCAAGGTTGCTTCTAGGATTAGCCGGTTTCTCCTCAAATTCTGTTATTCTGTTGTTCTCATCTGTAATAAGTATACCGAATCTGCTTGCTTCCTCTAAAGGAACAGGCATTGCCGCAATAGTAACGTCCGCATTGCATGCCTTATGATAATCAAGCATTATCTCATAATCCATCTTGTAAATATGGTCACCCGATAAAATAAGAACATAGTCCGGATTATACATTTCCATATAATCAAGATTCTGATATATGGCATTAGCTGTACCTGTATACCATTCGCTGCTTGTACTTCTCTCGTATGGAGGAAGAACCGTAACGCCTCCGACATTTCTATCCAAATCCCAAGGAATACCTATCCCGATATGTGTATTAAGTCGTAACGGCTGATACTGTGTAAGAACGCCTACCGTATCAATCCCAGAATTAATACAGTTGCTGAGTGGAAAATCAATAATTCTGTACTTACCGCCAAATGCTACTGCCGGCTTGGCAACCTTGGACGTAAGAACTCCGAGTCTGCTGCCTTGTCCGCCTGCTAACAACATGGCAATCATTTCTTTTTTCACCATATTAATCACCTCAAGTCTTATATTTTCTAGTCAAATTGTAAACATATTGTAACACAAACCTTATATATTTTAAAGAGTATTTCATAATATTCATTAAATTTTGACATTTTTATTTTTTATTTTTAGTAATTTCTACTAACATAATACTTGTCTCCCGTTTTTTAATATATATTCATTTCCACGATAAAAAGAACCTCTTTATTTTTATTTACTTTTAATACCTTACTGGTATAAAATATAATAAATTAATCTATATTCAAGGAGACAGATTATTATGTCACATATTAATTATAACAGTCCTATCCATGTTCACTTCATCGGCATCGGTGGAATAAGCATGAGCGGACTTGCAGATATTCTTTTTTCAAAAGGTTTTACAATTTCAGGCTCAGACTCTAAAGAATCAGAACTGACCAGGAACCTTATATCCCAAGGCATTAAGGTTTTCATCGGACAGAAGGCAGACAACATAACTGACGATATTGACCTCGTAGTATATACCGCAGCGATTCACAATGACAATGAAGAACTTGCTGCTGCCAGGGCAAAAAATATTCCCGTAATAACGAGAGCCGAGCTGCTTGGAGAGATTATGACCAACTACAAAACAGCAGTCGGTGTGTCCGGTACCCACGGTAAGACAACAACCACTTCCATGCTTACCGAAATTCTTGTGAATGGCAGCCTTGACCCTACCGTATCCGTAGGCGGAATTCTTCCATCCATACACGGTAACTTAAGAATAGGCCATTCTGATAATTTTGTGACCGAAGCCTGTGAATATACCAACAGCTTCTTATCATTCTTTCCGACTATTGAGATTATACTTAATATAGAAGAAGATCATCTTGACTTTTTTAAAGACATTAACGATATCCGTAATTCCTTTGGACGTTATGTCAGACTTCTCCCTGAGAACGGTCTTCTGGTAATTAATAATGACATTGATAATGTTGAAGAAATTTATAAAAATGCCGCTTGTCCCGTTATAAGAGTTGGAAAAACACCTGATGCTGATTATACAGCAGATAATATCTCCTTTGATGAATTCGGCTGTCCTTCTTATGACCTTATCCGTCGGGGAAACACCATCGGCAGAATAGCCCTCAGTGTTCCGGGGATTCATAATGTATATAACAGTCTTGCTGCCATTGCAGTTGCAATCCACTTAGGAATAGACATCAGTACAATTATTGACTCACTTAAAGGTTTTCACGGTACTGACAGACGTTTCCAGAAAAAAGGAACCGTAAATGGTTTTACAATAATTGATGACTATGCGCACCACCCTGCAGAGATTAATGCAACTATTAATTCAGCAATGAATTACCCTCATAAAAAGCTTGTCATCATATTCCAGCCTCACACATATACAAGAACCAAAGCTTTTCTTAAGGACTTTGCAGATGTGTTAAAGAGGGCCGACCTTGTAATACTTCCTGATATTTATGCAGCAAGGGAGACTGATACCCTCGGAATTTCGTCAAAAGATATTGCCGACCTTATAAACGCTGCAGGAACGGAATGTATTTACGAACCGGACTTTGATAAAATATGCCAAATAATACTTGACCGCTGCCAAAAAGGTGATCTTGTAATAACCATGGGTGCAGGAAATGTGGTGGATATTGCCGACCGTCTTACCAGATAATTATCCACATTATCCACACTATCCACAACTTTTGTAAAAAAGGAAGTTTGTTATTTTTTTTTAATAATTACTGTGCTATAATGACAGCATTCGCATTAAAAACAGGAGTGTCGGATTTATGAAGTATATAGCATTAACCTCATCCGTAAAAAATCAATATTCAATGGTTTCCAACGTATTTATAGATACGTTTATGCGTGATGCCAACGGTGAGTTTATTAAAGTATATTTATATCTTTTAAGATGTGAGGACGGTAATATGCCTGTTACCGTAAGTGATATAGCAGACAAGCTTAACATGACTGAGAATGATATTCTGCGGGCATTAAAGTATTGGAACAGCCTTAAAGTGCTTAAGGTTGAATATGACGGCAGCACACCTGTTTCTATTTGTCTTTGTGACCTTAATCAGCCGGTCCTTGCCCCGGTGGAGGAGATAGCCGTATCAAAGGAACCTGTGGAGAACAAGAGCACTGCAGTTAAACGTTCATATTCTCCGGCTGAGATCAGACGTCTTTGCGAACAGGAAGACATAAAGGAGCTTTTATACATAATCCAGAAATATATGGGTGCCCCTCTCACTCCAACGGAAACGAGCACCGTAATTTATATATATTCCGATCTGGCATTTTCGGCAGAGTTGATTGAATATCTGATTGAATATTGTCTGTCCGGCAATCACCGTTCTTTTAACTATATCTGTAAAGTTGCAATGAACTGGTATGACAACGGTATCACTACTGTTGCAGAAGCCAAAGAAACTTCAGGAATAAGGAGCAGCAGGAATGCTGCCGTGTTCCGTTCTTTTGGAATTACGGACAGAAACGTCACACCTATTGAAAGTGAGTTTATTACCCGTTGGTTTGATGAATACAATTTTAGTACAGAACTTGTGAGTGAAGCCTGTAAGAAGACAATCCTTGCGGTAAGCAAGCCCAATTTTGCTTATGCCGAGAGTATTCTTAAGAAATGGCATAATGCAGGGATTACAACTCTCGAAGATGTTAAGAAATTAGAATCCGGTTTCAGGACAAAGATAACTGTTCCGGTTACTTCAAAAGCTACACCTGTGCAGCAGTCTGTCAATAAATTTAATAATTTTCCACAGCGTTCTTACAATTTTGATGATTCAAAGGATGATCTTATTATCATCAATCAATAAGGGAGGATTTGGTTTTGGCATTAAGTAATTCCCAGTATGAAGAAATAATGCATGAATATAATAAAAGACAACTGAAGTCAGCAGATGAACTTAACAGACGTACCGAAGAAGTCATACGTGTGATTCCGGAATATAAAGTATGCCTCGATGAGATATCATCCCTTTCAATCCGTGCGGCAAAGGCAAGGATATCCGGCAATTCTTCCTCTCTTACTTCTCTTCATAAGGATATTGACTCTTACGTATCACGGATGTCTAAGCTTCTGTCATCTGCCGGTTATCCTGATGATTATCTTACCCCTTCTTATGTCTGTAAGGACTGCAAGGATACGGGATACATCGGTAACGAAAAGTGCCATTGTTTTAAGCAGGCAGAAATTGACCTGCTCTACAGACAGTCTAATATAAAAGATCTGCTTTCAGTACAGAACTTTGAGCATTTTAATATTAATCTGTTTTCTGACGATATCCCGGAAGGGTACAGTGTAAGTCCCCGTCAGAATATGAAAGCGGCTCTTGAAGTATGTAAATCATTTATAGAGGAGTTTCCTTCCGGCAAGAACCTTCTTTTTCTCGGTTCCACGGGTGTTGGGAAGACATACCTTACAAATTGTATAGCCAAAGAAATTCTTGACAGATACCACAGTGTAGTTTATCTGTCCGCTATCGAACTTTTTGATTATTTTTCTTCAAAAAATGATCATTACGAATATTCGGGACTTGACAATTCTGACAATTCATTGCAAATTATAAGTTGCGACCTGCTTATTATAGATGATTTGGGTACAGAATTAATTAACAATTTTACAACCTCGAAGTTATTTTATTGTATCAATCAGAGATTATTGGAAAAACGTTCAACCATAATCTCTTCTAATTTTGATAAACAGAGTTTGCTGGCCGCATACTCAGAAAGAATTTTTTCACGTATTTTCACATCATATAATATTATCAACCTTATCGGTGATGATGTGCGTAAGAGAAAATAATTGTATATTATGGAGGATTTTTTATTATGCAGAACGATCGCGATCTTGAGACAATTCCTGTAGGTGCACTTGGTCTGATTAACCTTAACGGTTGTGAGGCACTTGGTCAGAAAATCAACAACTATATTGTTGACTGGCGTAATGAAAGAGAAAATGAACACAAAACAACATTAGCCTTTGCAGGATATCAGAGAGACAATTATATCGTTAAGGCTGCCGTTCCACGTTTTGGTTCAGGTGAGGCAAAGGGTGTAATCAACGAATCAGTCCGTGGTTATGACTTATACCTTTTGGTTGACGTATGTAATCACAGCCTTACTTACAATCTTTGTGGCAAGACAAATCATATGTCACCTGATGACCACTATCAGGATCTTAAGAGAATAATCGCAGCCGTAGGAGGTAAAGCAAGACGTATTACGGTTATTATGCCTTTTCTCTATGAAAGCAGACAGCATAAGCGAAGCGGAAGAGAATCCCTTGACTGTGCCCTGGCTTTAAGAGAACTCGTATCAATGGGTGTTGATAATATAATCACATTTGATGCCCATGATCCAAGAGTACAGAATGCGATTCCTTTGAATGGCTTTGAAACCGTACAACCTGCATATCAGTTTATTAAAGCACTTCTTACCAATGTAAATGACCTTAAGATAGACAGCAATAATATGATGATTATAAGTCCTGATGAAGGTGCTATGGGACGTGCCGTTTATTATTCTAACGTGCTCGGACTTGATATGGGTATGTTCTATAAGAGAAGAGATTATTCCCGTATTGTAGACGGACGTAACCCAATTGTTGCCCATGAATTTTTAGGTTCTTCGGTTGAAGGCAAAGATGTTTTTATCATTGATGATATGATTTCTTCAGGTGAAAGCATGCTTGATGTTGCAAGAGAGCTTAAGAAAAGAAAAGCTAAGAGAATTTTCCTTGCCGCTACATTCGGTTTATTTACAAACGGTATGGCCAAATTCGATGAAGCCCACGAATCAGGTCTTTTTGACAAGATTCTTACAACCAACCTCGTATATCAGTCTCCTGAACTTTTAAGCAGGGATTACTATATAAGCGTAGATATGAGTAAATACATTGCGTTACTTATTGATACACTTAACCATGATGCTTCAATCAGCGACCTTCTTAATCCTGTTGAGAGAATCAACAAACGCGTAAATGCATATAAAGAATCACATAAATAATTAACATAAAAAGGTCCGGAACCATCTCTTTAATATCAGATATGGTCCCGGACTTAATTCTTATAATCTATCCTCTGTAATCATAGTCTTTGTCACCCATTCCACTTACATCAACATCCTTGTCGCCTCTGCCATTAATGTCTACTCCGTGAGGTGTATCTCCGTCACTTATATTAGGTGTTCCGCCACCATGCCATCCCGGATGTGTCTCAGTTTCTTTTTCGTCGTGGATATCTCCACCATTATTATCAACGGCATTGTCCTGATAATCCGGAAATTCTTCCAGTGGAAGTCCTTCATGTATTATTTCCATATATTTTTTCCATATATTAAGAGGGAACGTTCCTCCTCCAAGTCCAAGCACAGATTTAGGCTGGTCGCAGCCAACCCATACAACTGTTGTATAGTATTTTGAATAACCTGCTAACCATCCGTCTTTATAATCATTGGTAGTTCCTGATTTTGCGGCTACTATCGCATTTTCAAGCTTTGCCTTTTGGAGTATTCCATGATTTACACCCCATTCCATCATTTTTGTTACCATAATCGAGGCATCTTTTGTGTATACACTGTAACCTTCGCCCGGATTATTTACTATATTTTCTCCTTTTGAATTGGTAATTTTTGATACACATGTAGGATTTCTGTAGGTTCCATTATTTTCAAGGGTCGCATATCCTGCTGCCAGTTCCACAGGCGATACTCCGTAAGTAAAACCACCTACGCTTATCGCCATATTATGCTCATCATCATTTATTTTGGCATAATTCATGGCGTGGAGATATTGTATTGCAGTCTCAGGGGTCAGGCTCTCCATTATTTTCCAGGCAGGAACATTTGTGGAATAACCGAGTGCTTCCGTAAGTGTGATAAGTCCTCTGTATGTATCATCTACATTTTTTGGTCCACCCGGCATATAAGAATCATCTATAATTTCATCCGGCATATGCCCTGCTATAAGGTACGGTGCGTACACCAGAACAGGTTTAATTGCACTTCCCGGCTGTCTGTATGCCTGATACGCCCTGTTAAACATATAACCGTCATATTCCTGCGTTCTGCCTCCGACAATAGCCGTAACCAATCCTGTCTCATTATCTATGCATACGGCCGCACCCTGTAAATCGTATATTCCGTTATCACCTGTGTCTTCCGAAAACTTAAGTTCCTGATTAAGAATGTTCTGAAGCAGTTCCTGTTTCTCCATGTCAATGGCTGTATATATTCTGTATCCGCCTGTGAACAAAGATTTCTGATGCTCGGCATATGTTGAATCATACATCTCCTTATAAGCATCCTCATCATCTTTATCCGTAAACTCTGTCCTGAATACAAAACCGTCCTGCTCCATTAACGCTCTCGTTGCACAGTAAAATACATAGGTTTCTATGTAATTATATCTGTCTGTTTTTTTGCTGTTAATCACAATGTCATATTCTATTGCTTCATAATACTCAAGACTGGTTATAAGGCCTGCCGCATACAGCTGTTTCAGAACGGAATTTCTTCTCTCCACGGCTGCGTCATAATTGGTAAATGGGTCATAGGCATTTGGTCTTCTTGGAATACCCGCAAGAAAAGCAAGCTGTGACACATTAAGTTCACTTACCGGCTTTCCGAAATATCCCTCTGATGCTGCCTCGATTCCATAATATCCGTTAGCAAAATATATATTATTGATATAAAATTCAAGAATCTGATCCTTTGAAAATCTCTTTTCAAGCTCCATTGCTATAAACATTTCAGTTATCTTACGGTTCCATGTAATACTCTGGTCAAGAAACATATTTTTCGCAAGCTGCTGTGTAATTGTACTTGCCCCCTGTTTAATTGAAGCGTGTGTTACATTGGCAAGCGCCGCCCTGATAATTGCGGACATATCAATTCCCGAATGATTGTAAAAATCCTTATCTTCTATCTGGACAAACATCTTCTTTAAAACGTCCGGAATCTCATCGGATTCAAGATAATATAATTCTTTAATTCCACTTAAAGCAGATATTTCTTTGCCGTTTTTATCATAGATAATACTCGTTTCAGTCTGTCTGAACGAATCTAAAGACACGTTTGACATTATCTTTTTTGCATCTGACCGCAGTTTTAATATTTTGCCAAGAAATACACCTGCAACAATGAGAAGCGTGCCTAAAAGCGTTATAACGACTGCCAATATAATCTTTTTAAGTGTCTTATTTTTTTTCTTTGTCTTGTCTTTCGCCATATTAAATCTCCCGGTTTATTTATGGTCATCCATATATCTGTCCCAGATTTTATTGCCTTGCAGGTCTATCACAACCCCGCCGGTATTTTTAGCAACACTGATACATTCCGATTTATCTGTATCTATATAATAAAGTCTGCCATAAGTATATACATAATAATATTCAGTAGTAATATCAAATTCATTGTTAATATGTACTGCGGAATCTGACGGAAATACATACTTCCCGTTCTGCCATGATGTTTTAACAGAACCTTTGACAGGCGGAATAATATATAATTCCTTCTGTCTTTCCTCAGAATTTCCTGTGTATAATTTTGCTTTTGTACTGTCTGATTCTGTATTGCTTAGAAGCCTTTCATCAGTGATATCCACCAAATTATTGTTTTCATCATAGGCAACACGCTTAATTATTATTTTGGATTCGTAAAATTCTGTTCCCGATATATAACTGTCATCATTTTCATAAGTTCTTATAATTTTCAGATTTTCATCCATAATATAAATTCCTTTCATAAGGAATTTTCCTGTCTGGGTTACAATATCTTCAGGTGCCAGTCCGTATACAATGTTATTGTCAATAAAACCGAGAACACGTATTTTCTCATTGGTTTCACATTGTATTGTACGTTTTACCCCATCCTTAAGGTCTATAATATTAATCAGATTATCAACATTTTCTGTCTGGTACACAAGGACATTATTGCCTGACGTCATACAGGTATCAGGCACAACATTGCTGTCAAGCAGCATACATTCCTTGGTCTCATAATTCAAATAATATATCGACCTGTTTCTGTAAAAATATAATATTTTTCTGTCATTAATGTAAGCTGCTTTATCCAGTTCCTCTTTTGTAACAAGATAATTTTCATCTGTAGGAATAAAAGCAAGTTCGGTTATTGTATTCGATGCAAAATTATACATATAAGCTGCGATTCCGGTATTGCCTTCGTGGCTTCCTCTGTTCATATAGCCATATACAACAAAATAAATATCTCCGTTCTTATCTACATCAAGAATCTTTATTCCGTAATTTCTGTTGTTTTCCCTGAAACCGTCCGAGGTCTCTTCATCAAAAGAAAAAACCTTGTTAAATCTATCTCTGTTAGGGTGATAACTCCACAAATTCCCGTTTACTACAAAGGCTGTGACCGTTCCTGTTGAATTGCACATGGTCTGAAGAGATTTGTCCTCATTAATTCCCAGATATATATTACGTCCGGATGATATTCCGTATTCAGGTTCAAATATCTGGTTCATAAATCTGTCATAAGAATATACATAAGTAACCTTTTCGCTGACCTGGTTTATTCTGAAGAATTCCGTTACTTCATAATTATAATTTCTGTTCTCATCTTTTGTTGTAATGCAGAACTTCAGGGTTATGGATGCCACGTCACCGTCTATCTCGTCTATCTGGGGATATATTTCTCCCTGCAATTCAGGATTAAGCATTCCGTAGCCTACCTGCGACAATTTACTGTGGATATTAACATGACTTAAATCGGTATTATCGCCTGTGCTGTCAGGCTCCAGCTTTGGTATAAGCTCTTTAAGCGTATTTTCATTTCTTGTATTTCCCGAAAACCATTTAACATAGCTAAGTTTTCTGTCAACATTGGCATTATCTGTCAGCTTAATTCTCGTATAGTATGATGTATCCCCATAATCTTTTGTATTAATACAGATTTTCAACATATACTCTTTACCGGTTTCAAGAAGATTACGCAATCTTGCATTTATATCTATTATGCCTGATTTATCGGTAAAATTTTCCAGCTCCGTTTTTTCAATCAGCTCTGTTCCGCTTAAATCCCTGACTTCATAAGATATGCCTGAAATATCGGTTCCGTATGTTTTAAGGGCAAAATGTATGTCTCTGGTCGTCTTAACAGGTGTTATAACTCCGTGAAGTTCTGAATAATTTATTTCAGAATTATAACCATACAGATAGTTATAGCCCGTTCCTTCTTCGGAAACCATATATACCACCGGGAGTCCCGCCTCACTCATGGTTCTGGTATCTGTTTTATCTGTTGCACCATCTGTTTTCAATAAATAAGTAATGGCAAAAGTTGCCACAAAAGCAATTATATATAAAGCAATTCTTAACCTTAATATCTTCAATGTAAATACCACCAATTCGTCATTATCTTATTATTTTACAACGTATTTCCCTAGTAATCAAGGTTGTTAATCGGTGTTGCAAGATATATAACTGTTTCATTGGCTGCTTCGTCATACGAAGACGTGACATTCACATTGATTTTTCTACCCACTGATTTTATATAACCTTCAATATTGGATGTATATGCATATATTGTAAAAATATCATTATCCCTGCTTTCTGTTACAATTTTACCGTCAAGTTTCTTTATCATCCTGTCAGCCAGATAACTTCTTTCTTCATAGTTAAGGGCGCCCCTTATTCTTCCCTCAAGATATATGCTCACATTTCCTTTAATACCCTCTGCCGCAAAAATATTTCTGACCAGCTCTTCATAATCATATAAACATTCTGTATTTTGTTTTAAATCCACCATTATCCTCAAAAAATTATTACCATCCCTATTGGCAAGCTGTACTTTTACATATCCGTTATCCGATATTTTTTCACAGTATACTTCCTCTTCACACGATACCATATTGTAATCGTTCATAATTCCTAAGGCATACATTATATTTTTAACGGCATATTCCTTGTCCGTTATATTTCCGTATATGCTGTATTCGCCCTCTCCTATGACTTTTCCCGTCACATAATTGCAATTTGATGTTGCAAATGCCGTAAATATATCGTTTTTTTTCTCATTCGCTTTACAAATATATCTGACTGCCACCAGACTCCATATAACCATGCCTGCAATTATTCCGGCTTTTTTCATAAAAACACCTCCCAAATGGCTTTTCTGAATTATTGCCATCCGGGAGGTATTTATTCTTAATTTTTTAATGAAATTCGTATCAATGATTTCTTCAAAGCTATTTCTGCTCTCTGAAGGTCTATTCCGGACTTATCCCCGGAAATTCTTCTTTCAGCTCTTATCTTAGCTTCCCTGGCACGGTTCTCATCTATCTCATCGGGCCATTCGGCAATTTCCGCAAAAATAGAAATCTTATCTTTCATTATTTTTGCAAATCCGGAATGTAATGCCGCCTTCTTTTCGCCACCCGGTTCATGTATAACAAGAACTCCCGGGGAAAGAATTACAGCAAGGGGTATATGTTCCGGATATACACCGATATAACCTTCTGTTGTATTAAATTCGGCCATTGTTACTTCACCGGTATAAAAATTCCGGTCCGGACACATAATCTCCAGTTTCATTGTTTTATCTGCCATAGATGACCCTCCTACTTAACTTTTGCAAGTACGTCATCAATACTTCCGCAATTAAGGAAGTAGCTTTCAGGAATATCGTCATACTTTCCTTCAAGAATTTCTTTAAATCCCTGAATTGTCTCGCTTACAGGTACATATCTGCCTTCAAGTCCCGTAAACTGTGTTGCTACGAAGAAAGGCTGTGAAAGGAATCTCTGGACCTTTCTTGCTCTTGCTACTACAAGCTTATCGTCTTCTGAAAGTTCATCCATACCAAGAATTGCGATAATATCCTGAAGTTCTTTATATTTCTGAAGAATCTCCTGAACTCCTCTGGCTACCTTATAATGTTCCTCACCTACGATACGTGGGTCAAGAATTCTTGATGATGAACCAAGCGGATCAACCGCAGGATATATACCAAGTTCCACAATTGAACGGTCAAGTACGGTTGTTGCATCCAGATGGGCAAAAGTTGTTGCCGGTGCAGGATCCGTCAAGTCATCCGCAGGTACATATACAGCCTGTACAGATGTAATTGATCCGTTCTTTGTTGAAGTAATACGCTCCTGGAGAGCACCCATTTCAGTCTGAAGTGTAGGCTGGTAACCTACTGCCGAAGGCATACGTCCGAGAAGTGCCGATACCTCTGAACCTGCCTGTGTAAATCTGAAAATATTATCAATGAAAAGAAGGACATCCTTTCCACCCTGGTCTCTGAAATACTCAGCCATTGTAAGGCCTGTAAGTCCGACTCTCATTCTTGCTCCAGGTGGTTCGTTCATCTGACCGAAAACCATTGTGGTTTTGTTGATAACGCCAGACTCCTGCATCTCGTGATAAAGGTCATTTCCTTCTCTTGTACGTTCACCAACACCGGTAAATACAGAATATCCGCCGTGTTCTGTTGCTATGTTTCTGATAAGTTCCTGAATTAACACTGTCTTACCAACTCCGGCACCTCCGAAGAGACCAATCTTACCACCCTTCTGATATGGGCAAAGTAAGTCAACTACTTTAATACCTGTTTCAAGGATTTCAGTTGATGTAGATTGTTCTTCAAATGAAGGAGCTTTTCTGTGAATTGGAAGATACTGTTCAACTTCCGGAGCCGGCTTATTGTCGATTGCTTCTCCAAGTACGTTAAAAATACGTCCAAGAGTCTTTTCGCCAACCGGTACAGAAATAGGTGCACCTGTTGACTCGGCTTCCATACCTCTTACAAGTCCGTCTGTGGTTCCCATGGCAATACAACGTACCGTATCGTCTCCAAGATGCTGTGCAACTTCAACAACAAGTTTTTCACCATTCTTGCGATATACGTTAATAGCCGTATTAATTTCCGGGAGACCGCCATTTGCGAACTTGATATCAAGTACGGCACCGATAATCTGGGTGATTTTACCAATATTTTTATCAGCCATCTTATTCTCCTTTATGATATTGCATTTGCGCCTGCAATAATTTCTGTTAATTCCTGTGTAATCGAGCTCTGACGTGCTCTGTTGTACTTCAGTGCCAGATCACTAATCATTTCTTCTGCATTGCTTGTAGCATTGTCCATAGCTGTCATTCTCGCACCGTTTTCACTTGCTACGGATTCTGTCAATGCACCATAAATAAGACTGTTAATATACTTAGGAATAATTATGTCAAGAGCTTCCTCTTCACATGGCTCATAGGTCATAAGATCATCTGCATCCTTTGCTTCTTTGTGCTCACTGCTGTTCATAGGAAGTAATTTAATCATTTCCGGTGTATGAACAACAGTATTCTTAAAGCTTGTGTATGCAAGATATATCTCTCCTACTCTGCCTTCCTCAAAATCCTTTAAGACTCTGCTTCCGATTTCCATGGCATCCGAATACATAGGCTCATTAATTACCTCGGAATAATCCTCAGCAATTTCATAATTTCTTCTCATAAAGAAATCGCGTCCCTTTGTACCAACCGCATAAATTACCATGTCTTCTTTAGGTATTCCGTAATTAGCTACAAGTTTGGTTATGCCGCTGTTATATCCTCCGGCAAGACCTCTGTTGGCAGTTATAACGATTATTGCTTTTTTATTTGTGTCCCCTGCTTTGAGATAACGGTGGTTGATATCCCCCGTTCTGGCAAGCATTGTTGACACCGTTTCATACATTGCGTCGAAATAAGGCTTGGCACTTTCTGCCCTTCCTCTGGCTTTCTGGAGTTTGACAGTTGCTACCAGTTTCATGGCTTTAGTTATCTGTCCTGTACTCTGAATACTTTCTTTACGACGCTTTATATCTTTCATTGAAGCCATATATTATACCTCTATTTAAACTGCGCCTTAAATTCTTTAATTGCTTTAATTAATGTCTGCTCATTATCATCTGATAATACTTTTTCCTGTTTGATTGCTGCAGGAATTTCAGGATACTTTGTATCTATGAATGTAAAAAGTTCTTTCTCAAAATCAGCAATTCTGTCAACTGCTATATCAAGAAGATACTTATTTGTAGCAGCATAAATTATAATTACCTGATATTCTACAGGCATTGGCTTATACTGTGGCTGTTTCAATACTTCTTTGAGTCTTTCGCCCTGTGCAAGTTTTTCCTTGGTATCTGCATCAAGTTCTGAACCAAACTGTGCAAATGCTGCAAGCTCTCTGTACTGTGCAAGGTCCACACGGATAGGTGCCGCAATTTTCTTAATTGCCTTAATCTGTGCCGCACCACCTACTCTTGATACTGAAAGTCCCGCATTAACGGCAGGTCTGAAGCCCGAATTGAACATTTCTGTTTCCAGATATATCTGTCCGTCTGTAATTGAAATAACGTTAGTAGGAATGTAAGCTGATACATCGCCTGCCTGTGTTTCAATTATAGGTAATGCAGTAAGTGAACCTCCGCCAAGTTCATCCGAAAGTCTGGCTGCTCTTTCAAGAAGTCTTGAATGGAGATAGAATACATCTCCCGGATAAGCCTCACGTCCCGGTGGTCTTTTAAGGAGTAATGAAAGTGTACGATATGCTGCCGCATGCTTACTCAAGTCATCATATACAACAAGCACATCTTCTCCGCGCTCCATCCACTCTTCGCCGATTGCACATCCTGAATAAGGAGCAATGTACTGGAGAGGGGCAAGTTCACTTGCAGTAGAAGCTACAACGGTTGTATAGTCCATTGCACCGTACTCTGTAAGTGTCTGGACAATTGTTGCTACTGTAGATGCTTTCTGTCCGATTGCAACATAAATACAATGTACGCCCTGACCTTTCTGATTAATAATTGTGTCTATTGCTATAGCAGTTTTACCTGTCTGCCTGTCACCTATGATAAGTTCTCGCTGACCTCTTCCGATAGGTACCATTGTATCAATTGCCTTGATACCGGTCTGTAAAGGTGTATCAACTGACTTTCTTGAGATAACACCTGATGCCACTCTTTCAATCTGACGGTATTTATCTGTGGTAATAGGTCCCTTTCCGTCGATAGGCTGTCCAAGAGAGTTTACAACTCGTCCTGTCAACGCATCGCCTACAGGTACTTCGACAACTCGTCCTGTAGTCTTAACCGTATCACCTTCATTGATATTTCTTGAAGTTCCAAGTAAAACAGCACCTACATTATCCTCTTCGAGGTTAAGCACCATTCCATATACTTCTCCCGGGAACTCAAGAAGTTCTCCCTGCATGGCATTTTCAAGACCATGTATTCGTGCAATACCATCTGCTACCTGAATGACCGTTCCGACATTTGATACATCTAATTCTGTTTTATACCTCATAATCTGTTCTTTAATAACTGAACTGATTTCTTCCGGTCTTAAATTCATAGGGTTTTTGCACCTCTTTTCGATATAATTTGGTAATTGATTCTATAAATCAATTTTCTGAAGCTGTCTGGAAAGTTCCAGAAGCTTATGTTTTATACTGCTGTCAACTACTCTGTCACCAATCCTGATTATCATTCCTCCGATAAGTGATTCATCGACGCTGTAATGAATTTCAAACTCCTGATAGTCCGTTGTTTCCAATAATCTTTTAAGAATCTTTTCTTTGGCCGCCTTATCAGGTTCCACAGGTGTTGTAACGTATGCCGTCCCGATACCTTTATATTCTTTTACCTTGTTAAGGAAATAGTTAAGGATATCTTTTATCGCGTAAGCACGGTCTTTTTCAACCACAGTTACAAGAAAACCTGTCATTTCTTTTGATACGAACTTTTCAAAGCTGTTTATCATTACTTTGATTTTTTCGTCTTTTTCTATGTTAGGGTGACACAGGAATTCGGACAGTTCTTTATTATCTGAAAAGACCTGTAATACACACACTGCCTCATCATACAAAGCATCTGTCATATTCTGTTCAACCGCTACTTCAAACAGTGATTCGCCATAAGTTGAAGATACTAATTTCGCCATGTATTATCACCCATTTCATTAAGTGTCTCATCCACCAGTGATTCCTGTATATCGGTATCAATGGAAGCTGATACAACTTTTCCTGCCATCATTGTCGCAACAGCAATCATTTCCTTCTTCATATCGTCAGCAGCTTTTTTCTTCTCAAGCTCAATTTCATTATCGGCTCTCTTAATAATTCTTCCTGCCTCTTCTTTTGCTTCCGAAATTACTTCAGCTTCTTTCTGAAGTGCTTTCTTTCTTGCATCGGCAAGAATCTGGTCTGCTGCTGTATCGGCATTCTTTAATTTCTCATCATACTGAGCCTTTAAAGCATCTGCCTCTTCTTTACTCTTTCTGGCTGATTCAATTTCAGCCGCTACATTATCCTGTCTTTTTTTAAGAAGGTTTCTTACAGGATTAAAAAGAAGATATGAACCTAACAAGAACAATATGAAAATATTAACAGCTAAAATAATTGCATCCTGGAGTAGCTGTGGGTCCAGATTAAATATTCTTTGCAAGGTTTTGCCTCCCTTTAGTTCTCTGTCTTGTTTTTTTTAGAGCTTACCGATAAGTGGGTTGGCAAACAGAAGAATAATAGCAACCGCAAATCCGTAAAGACCTGTTGTTTCTGCTACTGCCTGTCCTAAAAGCATTGTAGATGTAATATCTGATTTTGCTCCCGGATTACGTCCTACCGCTGCTGCTGCATGTCCTGCTGCAATTCCCTGTCCGATACCAGGACCAAGACCTGCTATCATTGCAAGACCTGCACCTATTGCTGAACATGCTAATACTAAAGCTTCACTTGTGATCATCATAATTTCCTCCTGAATAAAAGTTATTAAATTTCTAATCTGCGATTTTGTCATTGACATAAACCATCGTCAACATACAAAATACATAAGTCTGGATTGCTCCGGAAAAAATATCACAATATACATGAATTACCGAAGGTATTCCAATTGTAAGTACAGTTGGAAGCAATCCATAAATCAATCCCATAAGGATTGTTCCTGACATGATATTACCGAATAACCTCAATGACAATGAAAGCGGTACTGCCACCTCGCCTATGAGATTGATAGGGAATAAAACCGGATTCGGCTTAAACAGATTGGTAAAATGCTGAATTTTTTTAGCTTTGATACCATTAATCTGAATAATCAGGAATGTAATGATTCCTAATGGAAAGGTTACACCGTAATCCGCTGTCGGTGGTCTGAGTCCGAACAGTCCCGATATGTTGCAAAAAAGAATAAACATAAAAATTGCACATATCCAGTTGCGGAATCTCTTACCGTTACTACCCATGATTGACTCTACAAGATTATCGATTGTGGAAACAAAAAGTTCCAGTACATTCTGAAGTCCCTTTGGCTTTGCCATAGGGTCAGCTTTAACGATTATCCTGTGTCCTACAATCATAAGAATGATAAGAATCACAGATACAATGAATAACCCGACATGGGTTGTCGTTATCCATAATTCCTGCCCAAACAGCTTGTACTTGACCAGACCCTTGATGTAGAAATCAACATCTTTGGCGGCCAGTACCATGCCGGAAAGCATTTCCGTCACATTCTCATCCTCCTTAATCTTTGATTTTTATTTTAAATCGTTTTTCAAGAATAGGTGCAAAATAAGCACCAAACTTAAGGCCAAGAATTCCTAAAACCATAAATATCGGGTTAGCGAATCTGGTCCAGGCTATCAAAACAATTATGCCTGCTACTGTAACAAGTCTTCCGACAGAACTCCATGCGAGGAATGCCGACTGGTGTTTTTCCATATATACTGACCTGGATATGGAAAAAGACATATGCCATGCCATAAGTATTGCCATTACACTTCCTATAAACAATCCTGCTTCACATTTGAATCTGTCTTTGGTGAAAATAAGTACGGGAACGGAAGCCACCGCAAAAAAAACGGCAATTCCGATTATTATAAGCTTTAACGTATAACGCTGTTCCTTACTCATTCCTGCCCATCCTTTCTGTTATCGTCTTTTTTCTCTTCCTTTACGGATGCCATTGCTATCCTGTAGGCATTTCTTGCGCCTGCCGCAATGCCAAGAAAAATCAAGGGAATAATGAAATTGCTGTTAAATTTCTTATCAATAAGTACACCTATAAAAATACATAATCCTATAGGAACAATTACCGATATCCCAAGCTGCGAAATAAGGGCAAAATTTCTGTACACACTCTTCTTATATTTCACTGACCTGTCTCCGTTTTACATGATAAATTTACCATGTTGATGATGATTATATCATTATTTTTCTATCATTTCAACACGTCTTATGTGTCTTTCTTCGTTGCTGAATTCAGTATCTAAGAACGTATCAACTATATCCATTGCAAGTTCTTCGCTTACTACCGATGCACCAAGCGCAAGCATATTGGCGTTGTTGTGAAGTCGTGTCATTTTTGCAAGATTGGTGCTTGTGCACAGTGCACATCTGATACCCTTAACCTTATTGGCAGCTATTGATATACCGATTCCTGTTGTACATACTACAATTCCTTTATCACATGTGCCGTCTGCAACCGCTTCTGCCGCTGCACGCCCGAATACGGGATAATCACATGAATCGGTGTTGTAACAACCGTAGTCTTTGTATTCCAATCCTCTATTTTCAAGATGTTTTATAATTGCAGACTTTAATGCAAATCCGCCATGATCTGAACCTAATGCGATCATTTTAAATCCTCCTTGGTATTTAATTGATGTAATTTTATTTCAACCTGATTAACCCAGGTATGAATCGATGAATAAAACATTTCGTATACGGCATTATCGCCGCCGTATGGGTCAAAAATATCTCCGTTGCCACCGGCAAACTCCATTATGGAATATACATTACAGGCATTTTTATATTCGGATAATATTTTGTCTTTCTGTGCTCTCGTCATGGTTAATATAATGGTGTTTTCTCCAAAATCTTTTTCTTCAAGAGGCCTTGACACTCCGTTATCCATAATTATTCCATGATTTCTTAATAACGAGTGTATTTTCATACTGTAAGGCTCTGAAAAAAGAACCACTAACCCTCTTGAGGAAACTTCAAGCCATTCATCTTTTTTTATTGAATTAAGAATGGTTACGGCTGCCGGGCTCTGACAGATATTATCCCTGCATACAAAAATCACTTTGTCATATAACATGTTCTATACCTCTATAATTTTATGTCCTGCTGCCTTAAGCAGACGGTTCATGATTGCCTGCCCGATTCCTTCCTCTGAAAAGCCTTCCGAAAAAATAACATCTATATCCATGTCGTCGAATTTTCTAAGGCATGCAAACAGATTTCTTGCAATTTCATTCTCGTCACTGCTGCTGCCCAGACATAATTTATAATCTGAACATATCTTATCAAAATTCTCTTCTGAAAGCATTATACCCGCTTTCTGTCCTTTTCTTTCTGCTTCTTTAACCAGTTCTTCTATCCGGGCAACTGTCTTTTCAGGGCTGCCCTCAATTATGGTAAGTTCTGCCTTAGGTGCATAATGTCTGTATTTCATTCCTGGAGCTTTAGGCTTCACATTTTCTTTTACTCCGGTCATCAGTGCTTTGTCAAGTCTGACTTTACCGACTGTCTCTTCAAGCATTTCAAAAGTAACATATCCCGGTCTTAAAATAACCGGAACGTCTTCTGTAAGGTCCACGATTGTTGACTCAAGCCCGATTTCTATGCTGCCGTCATCAATAATCATATCAATTCTTCCATTGAGATCATCTATTACATGTTTTGCTGTTGTGGGGCTTGGTCTTCCCGATATGTTGGCACTTGGAGCCGCAATAAATGTTCCCGATTCTTTAATTAATTTTCTTGCCACTTTGTGGGATGGAAGCCTCACTGCCACTGTGTCAAGTCCTCCCGTTACGGTTACAGGCACGCTCTTATTTTTCTTGACAATCATGGTAAGCGGACCCGGCCAGAACTTATCTGCAAGCACTTTTGCAATTTCAGGGACTTCATCCGACAGCTTATATATGTCATCAAATTCCGAAATATGAACAATTAACGGATTATCTGACGGTCTTCCCTTGGCTGCATATATTTTTTCTGCCGCCGCCGGGTCAAAACTGTCGCCTCCCAGACCATATACCGTTTCTGTCGGAAACGCAACAAGACCGCCGCGGGAAATTATTTCCGCAGCAGTCTTAATAATTTTATCATTTTCAATTTCATTATCGGTTATTTTTTTAATAATAGTTTCCATATTTTTATCCTGTTACTTCAAAATATTCTTTAACCCCATCTGTTATAGAGTCTGCTAACCGGTTCTGATATTCATCCGATACCAGCAATTCTGCCTCGGCTGCATTACTTAAAAACCCACACTCAACTATAACACATATACATGGTGTATGTATCAGAAGATAATAACTGTCATTAGCTTTTGCTTCTCTTGTATTATCTTTATCCGCTGACTTGAGATGTTCCTGAATAAGCGATGCCATTTTTTTGCCCTTAACGGAATGCGTATAGTAAAAAGCCTGACCGCCTCTTACATTACTGTCAGAAAAGCTGTTCTGGTGGATACTTATCAGAAGGTCTGCATTTTCTTCTTCGGCAATTTCACATCTTGCCCTTAAATCAGCTGCTTTCTTATTAACATCATCTTCTTTGTAAAGACCATTATCCTCTGTTCTTGTCATTACCACCCTGAATCCTGCATTTTCTAATTCATTTGCAAGTTTTGTTGCAATTTGAAGATTTACATCTTTTTCAAGAACATTATTCCCCGAAACCTTTCCGGGATCATTGCCACCGTGTCCTGCATCAACAACTATGACCTTTTTCACTTCCTCGGTTGCATTTGCCTTTTTAAGGGGAATACCTGCAAAAAAAGATACATATGTAACCCCTGCAAGGAAGATAATTGTCAGGAGAATATCCAGTTTTCTTTTCATAATAATACCAATACTTAGTATTTACTGTATTATATGTCTTTTAAACGTAATTTAGGAATTAAATTTTTTAAATAAATTCCAGACCTCACTTTGTTCAAATCCTAATTCCCATGCAGCTACACCGCCTATATCCGCCTGAATTATCTCATCCAGCTTTATTTCCAATGATGCCGCTGTCTCAAGCCATATCTGGTATATATACCCTCCGACGGTTCCTTCGGCAAATTCCTGTTCGGTATTCTCATTCCATGATACATTAAGGTTATATTCTTTAATTATCTCCTGGGCTTTTTCCATTGAGCAGGCTGTAGAACTTACTATGGTTCCTGAAGTCTCGGTTCCGTCATAATTCCACTCCGATGAAGCATCTATCTGCCACAACCTTGTATAAAAAGGTACTGCCACAATAACTTTTTTCTTGTCAACCTCCTCAAGCGTTCCGTTCATACCATTAACTAGATATTTAAGTGAGGATGTGGAGCCTGCTTTCTCACCTCCGTTATAATGCTCATCATAACACATTACAACGACATAATCCACACATTCACCCTGAGCTTTGCGGTTATAATACCTGTTAAAATTATATGGAGGATAATTATCAACAGACAAAACCACCTCCGCCCTACGGCATTCCACGGACAGTTCTCTTATGAACTGGATATAATCCCCGCTGTAATCTGCTTTTATCTTTTCAAAATCAATATTAATGCCGTCATATCCATATAACTTTATCTCGTTCATGATATTGGTAATCAACGTACGTCTTGTTTCATAGCTGCTTAAAATACTGCCTTCGTCAATTTCTTCTTTCATGCCAAAATCACTTACAAGCGGCCATACTTCATATCCAAGATTGTGTACATACGCAACATAACCGACGTCTGCCATGGATTCAAGTTCTCCTGCGTTATTCTTAACTTTGTACCATGTAGGGGAGATGACATTGGCATTTTTCACATTCTCCAGTCTTGCAGAGATGCTGTCATTATCCTTTAAATCATATATCGCATCCCATGCAAGTACAATTTTGTGATTTCTTACCTGACTCTTATATTCAAATTCTCTTATTGACGGAGATATGTAGCTTTCCGTAGTTACCGCATCTTTCTTCACATATCCCTGTCTGCCGTCGCAGGATACTATTTCCATCCAGCCGTTATCTGTTTTGCCTGTGGAAAACCAGTCTGTTCCATCACCGCCGGTTCCTATAATATGTCCCTTGATTGAGGATTTGGTACGTATTTTGGAGTTGTCTTTAAATGCTGCCTTAAGATATTGGACATCCGGTGACTCAAAAGCTATTCTGTAAGGTGCTTCAAACGCTTTGTAGACATATCCGAATTCATCATTTAAAAAATCCGCACACACATATACGCCGTCAGCATTTTTAAGAATTATGACATAGCCGGACTCAATATTCTCCTCTCCATCCTTAATATATGTATTGTTATAAGGAATCTGCCATACAGTATCTGCTTTGGCATACAAAACCATGTCCGTATCCCTGTCTTCATAAAGCTTATCCGTAAAAAGTTCCTTAACCGCATCTGCAGGAATATAATAATGTCCATCCACAACTATCCCCTTATGCTCCGTTACCGTATGGTCATATATGATTGCTGCCTCATTATCCCCGGTTTTGTAATAATCTGTAAGATCTACCTTTTTATTGCTTGGAATAAAAAGGTATAACAATATACACACCGCCGCAATTATAAAAAATAACAGAACGGGAAGCCATTTTCTGCTATGAGGTTTCCCCGTATTATGTTTAGTATTAACCTCATCTTCTGTTTCCGTATCTTCTGTTTCCGTATCTTCAGCGTCCATATCTGCGTTAATAATCTCTATATCATCGTCTTCAAAACCGATATCATCAAATTCTTCATCGGAAAATTTTCTCTTCCCAGCCAAAAAAAACACCGCACTTTCTCTTGTGAATTATCTGCTAAAATTATAACATCGGTGGCTGCATTTGTAAACGCAAAAGAGCTGTCAGCCCTACAGGTTCAGACAGCTCTCTTTGGATAAAATGGGTCTTAATTTTTATTATGTCTTTATTAAAAGACTAATGCTTCAAAATGCCAACAGTACAGTTCGTGATATATTGACTGTCTGTTAAATAGTGTCGGACTGTCATTCTAACAATTCCTGCAAAAAGCTCATAGTCTCACCTGTGAGAAAAAACGGATCCGGCTCATAAGGAACAGGTCTTATGGCTGTCCTCATCCTCTTCCCCATATAGCGGATTGTCCGCTCAGATGACACCGTCCCAAGAAATTTCCAATGTTTTCTTGATTGTTCTTTCTCTGTTGCTGCAATAAATGCAACATAATGCTGCAGTTTCCACCATGACAGATTACCGATTACAATTTTGATACTACTCAGAAGGAAAAACGGTCTGTTGCCTGCATAATCATTTCCAAAATCAATAATAATATATTCGTAATCTGATGACATAACTTCTGAAAGTTCTTCAATGTCTGACTGCATAAAGATTGAAACATTCCTTTTAAACGCATTATATCTTCGTCTGTCCAGACTGTCCCGTATAATCCCTGCCTGCCGAAAGCAGTCATCAGAAGCTCTTTCAATAAGCGCCACACGGTATCCTCTTATCATTGAAAGATATGAAGCCATCATAAATGAAAGATGACTTACTCCGACACCTGCAGAAACTCCTATTATTCCTATTGTTGTACATGATTTACTGTTTCTGTTTATATTAACCAGTCCTTCCCGCTGTTAAAAATATCAGGTTCGTATGGCATTCTAATAGGACAAGGAAAGTCATACATTCTGACAATCTGCTTATACTGCTTCCGGTCGGCATAATTGATAACTATTCTCTGCTTATTGTTATTAAGGGGATATAGAACATTTCTGCAGAATTCTGTAAGCTTATCAATTTCATAAGGTTCCTTACCTGTCACAATATAATTGATGTCACCTGACAAAAAGCTTTCCAGATTATTCTCATCAATGACTCCGAAATCTACAATTATCTTATGGTAATCACTGAGGAAATTCCGGTCAGCATGTCCATGATAATCCGGTACAAGATTTACATTCCTAAGCCTGAAAATTCCGTTTAAAAAACGAAAATCCTCTGATTTAATAATTTTGAAAAAATCATTGCTGTCATTATATTCACATACAATAGCAGCCTGTCCTCTCATTTCATAAATTCTGCCTAGTGAAATGGCACAATGAGTACAACCACTGTGCTTAAGTACCGTTCCAACATGGATATTCAAGGATATATTCTCTACGTTATTATGTTTAATTGATTCAAGTCTCCGGGCAAGTTCTCTGGCTGTAGATATCCTTTCCCTGCCCGAATGGCAGATACAGCCGTTAATAATCTCTCTTAACCGGCCTTTTCCTATTCTTCTGATTGCGCCTTCATCATTCATGCCGGTAAGCATATAAAGCAATACCATACCAATGGAATATACATCACTCCCGGAGTTAATTTTCTCTTTTCCATACATCTCCGGTGAAGCATATCCTATTGTACCCATCCTGATGTCCGGCTGTTCCACATCCAATATGGCATTTCCGTAATCAACAAGTCTTATATTATTATTAAAAAAAATAATATTGTCGGGCTTGATATCAAGATGATATGTATGATTGTCATTCATATATGCAATAATATTGCAAAGCTGTATTGCATATTCCACCGCCTTGCCGGCGCATAATTTCTGTTGGGAAATTAGTTGTGTTAAAGACATTCCTTCAATATATTCCTCTATCACATATATATGTTCTGAATCCTGTTCTATATCATATATAATGGGAATCGACGGATGTCTGAGATTTTTAAGAATATCAGCTTCCCTGTAAGCTGTATCACAGTTATTCTGATATATATTGATGCACTTAACTGCACGTAACACATTAAGAGTAATGTGTCTTGTTAGGTATACGGTTCCAAAGGCACCTGTTCCAAGTACTTTAAGAATCTCGTACCTGTCAAACAGAATATCACCTGTTACTATAACGATAACCTCCTGTTACTTCCGTATGTCCTAAAATATATCCTCGTGTGGATATAATATTATTAATTATTTCCTTTTTCAAGTACTTTCAATCATATTTTATACTTTTTTTATAAAATTTATTTGTTTTTTTTATTCTCATTATTTACATTAGTAATTTAAATGCTGTATACTAATAATACTAAAGCAGACTACAGTCTGTGTATTTTTTTACAGATGGGATGTGATATTAATGAAAATTGAAAAGATAAGTGATTCACAAATCCGTTGTACGCTTAACCGTTCCGACCTTCAGTCAAGGGAACTTAAGCTTAGTGAGCTTGCTTACGGTACAGAGAAAGCCAAGAACCTTTTTCACGATATGATTGAACAGGCAGCCCACCAGTTTGGATTTAAAGCAGATGACATTCCACTAATGATAGAAGCAATTCCGGTTTCCGCGGATTGTATAATTCTTAATATTACCAAGGTCGAAGACCCTGAGGAACTTGATACCAAGTTTTCAAGATTCACCCCTTCCGATGATATGGATATGGATGATGATATGGATGATGACTATGACGATTTACTTCCGGACAACATTAACCTTCCGGAGTCTCCTGATATGAACCTTTTTCACAACATCCTCAAAGAAGCAGATAATTTCTTATCTATGAAAGATACTCTGAAGAATATATCAGATGAATCTGTTCCTGACATTGAAGATGAGGCAACAGAAGCGGAGGCTCCCGGTGATGCCGAGGAAGATAATTTGATATACAGGCTTTTCTCTTTCCGATCTCTTGGTGAAGCAGATAATGCTGCCAAGCATGTCAACGCTTCTTACGAAGGAGAGAGCATTCTCTATAAGGATAATATTAAATGTCTATACTTCCTGTTATTATCATGCAGCCAGAAGCATTCTAATGACTTACTCAAGGTTTGCAACGAAATAACAGAATACGGGCATAAGGAATCTATTGTATTCGGAACATCTGCTTATCTTAATGAACATTGTGACATTATAATAAAGCATGACGCTTTATCCGTTTTGTCAAACTTATAAAAAAGGGCTGCAATTTGCAGCCCTTTTTTTTCTCTATCGTAAAAGGTAAATCTTTTGTAAATTTATTTTTTCCATCGGTCTTAACTTCAATTATGTAATCTCCTGATGGCAGTTCGTCTTCAAAGGTAATATCTAAATAATTCCAGCCGGTATATTTATCATTATTACGCCCGCCTATGGTCATTGTTTCATAAGTACCGGTTGTTGCTTTTTCTTTTTTGTTACCATCTGTATCTGCTTTATAAATATCACATGTACCGTTGAAATGATAGTCATAATCTGTCCAGTTAATGGCATTTAATACGATGGATTTCTTTCTTGGTGACGAATATTGTACACTTACAATCATTTTGTTTTCAAAAGAATAATCATTATTTTCAAAGAATGACTCTATCGGCATCGGATTGTAATTAATTGAGAACGCAGTAGTTTTTCCGTCCGCTTCATTTCTATATATGAGCTGCGGTACCTGCATTTTAATCTTATCGTCTTTGATTTCAAACCATATCTTCATATAAGTATTTTCATAATCTGTAATAGGAGCATCCAGCTCATATATTATTGATTTTTCACCGCTGTTATTGAGTGTCTTTTCACTAACGGTATACGCATATTCCGTAAGGTCTTCAATCCTCATCTCTTTTTCTTTATTTCTGAATTTTCTTACATCACTTAATGTCATTTTTTTGTTGGAATCGGAAGCTGCAAGATAATCAAATCCACTTTTTTTGTTGTATTCCAGACCAAAGACCTCTACACCCGAAGAAGGGTTGTAAAGTTCCATGCCTGTACCTAAAAGCATTCTGTTCAAATCTTCTTCGCTTACATATTCTATACCGGTAATATCACTGCGCAATTTTTTTAAATATTCCAACTGTTGTTCTGTCAGCTTTATCCCATTTGTAGTTGTTTCTGTCTGGGTATTTTTTTCGCCACTATTGCCACATGCTGTAAAACATATTGCAAAGATTATTGCCGCAATAAAAATTATTGATTTCTTCATATAGATTCCTCCTATTACTCATACGTTACCCATACTGCAAGTCCCGGTGTCTGGTCATATACAGGAAACGCCGTAATCGCAACAGTCATCAGGCCGCTGATAATATCTTTTAATAATTTTTTTCTCATTCGCATCTGCCTTTCCAATGTTATTATTTTTTGATTTAAACATATGTTAAATACGTCCCTACAAGCTAAAATTCAATCTTCCATATATATTTGGTGCTTCATCCTTACCAAATATAATTGCATATTCTCCTTTAGCGATATTATCAAACGAAACCGGAATAATCGAAAATGAAAGGCTGTTAATCCTGACAGGCTTTGAGGTACACTCAATTGCACTTTCCGGAATTATATTTCCACTGTCATCAACCCGATACACTGTTGCTTCACCATTAAAAATATAGCTATCCTCCGTGTAATTGGTAATTCGTAATACCACAGAGCAGTCGGTTACGGATGTGTACTGGATTCCATATACTAACTTATCATTAAGGCTGTAATCATTATTTTCAAAAAAAGCTTTAATATAATCCCTGTCATACAATAAGGAAAAAGCAAGATTACTATCATTATCCGGACCGGAATATTCAATATAAGGAACTTTCATGAATACCTTATTGTCACTGACTTTAAAAAATATTGTAAGATAAGTATCAGAATAGCCGCTGATAGGTGCCTGTAATTTCCGGTATTCCCCAGCCTCGGTTATCTCATATCTGTAACCGCTAAGTGATTCTATCCGCATTTTGGTATCTTCATCTCTGAAACTGACAGCTTCATCAAATGTGATTTTCCTATCAATGTCATTGCTTTTTTGGTAGTCATACGAATTATCTACAATGTATTCCACACCGTTTATTTCCACACCTGACGTTTTATTGTAAAGTTCGAATCCTGTTCCCAGTAAATTCCAGTTAACGCTTTCTTTATTCATCAATTCCAGTGCTGCCGTACCGATACCTTTTTTATCAGACAGATAGTTCTTTTGTTCTTCTGTCAGTACAAAATCCTGACCGGACGGATTACTGTCTTTCTGACTTTTTCCCTTGTCGGAACATCCCGATATAATAACCGCAGCCAGACATATACACATCACAATCTTTATTTTTTTCATTTTATTGATTTAGCAATTTCCTCCTATATACGTTTGATTAATGTAATTGTACATATTTTAAATCTTTTTTCAATAGATTATGTTTAAGCGGTCGCTTTTCATGTATAAGCGGCAAATGTGCAAACAATTTCATTACATATTTTTTTCAACGAATAACATAAATCTGTTTTTGATTTCGTCATAATTTCTTTTTGACACATAGGCTTTGTATCTGCCGTTATTTAAATACACCGTGTCTTTAGTTATGCTTGTTACATATTTAATATTCACAAGGTAACCCCTATGGCACACGCAGAAGCTGGGAATATTTAATTTATCACTCCATTCCTGTATGGTCCCGTTTAAAATATATGTTTCTTCTTCTGTTATCATCTTTAATTTACGGCTTGCGACCTCAATCATGATAATGTCTTCCGAGTTAATCTTTTTGTATTCTCCGTCAACACATATCATTACGTTTAAATTAATTCTCGTATATACTTCTATGGCATCCTTAAGATTTCTGAACAGCCTGTCTTTATCAATTGGCTTGTTAAAATATCTGAACACGGAAAATTTCATGGCATCGTCAAGATACTCGGAAAAAGAAGTAACGATTATAACAATCGCTTTAGGATATGTTTCCTTAAGCTTGTTTCCTACATATATGCCGTTTTTACCCGGCATTTCAATATCAAGGAAAACAATATCCTTATCGCCTTTATCATTGAGTAAATCTTCTCCGAGATAATATTCAACAATTTCATAATCCGCTATTTCCAATTTTTCAAAACACTCTGTTATATTTTGTCTTAATGCTGACACAAATATTTTGTCATCATCGCATATTAGTATTCTCATTTTCAATAATGTCCTCGTAAAGTATCACAGTAATATGTAATGTTTTATCCTCGTCCTGAAAATAAATATTTATATCACCATTATATTTTTTCACCGTCTTTTTTATATTTGTGGATACATATTCCCGCGATTCCATTAACTGCTCTTTTTCACTGCTGCATGCCACGGAAATTACTATTGTGCCCGCCGGCTGCCCCTCATGTATCGTAATTTCAATAAACGGATTTTCATGGTCACATACTTTCATTGCATTGTCTAGCAAATCACACAAAATTGAAGTAATATCTATTTCCTCAATTTTTCCGATATCCACATTCCGCACGTCATACGTAAATTTTATATTTCTCGATAACGCCTCATTATAATACCTGTAGATAACCGCACTTAACAATTTATCGGAAGATATGTCAACTGTTGCCTTCAGGTTGGATTTTCTGAATAATTCATCAATATACTTTGTAACTTTTTCGCTTTCTCCGCGTTCATTTAGTGCCGCTAATGTTTCAAGATTGTTTTTAATTTCATTGGTAAAAAACTCTAAGCCCTCGTCCTTACGGCGTATTGATCCAATGTATAACTTATCTGTTTTCCTTTTCTGTTCATGAATGTATTCCGCGTTTTCTTTTTTAATGCACTTTATTAATATTGCACTGAGCACCAATGCCGTAATCAGTACCAGGATGGCACACATAAGCAGCCACTCAATAGGTTTATGTGAGTCTACAGCATAAATCATTCCAACCATTATACAGATGAGGCCCATGGCACATGCCAGTATCACAGTGGTTAAACACTCCTCCGCCTTTGTCTTCACCGTTTTTTCGGGAGACTTTTTCTGAATATGAATTAAAAACATTACTATGCCCATATATATAAATTCTACTGCCAGCATGATAATATAATTTTTATAACTAATATCCCCATACAGAAATCCGTCATCAATGTGGGCTGATATTTCTCCAACCAGAATCTTTGAAGCATTGTTTACAATCATAAGAATTATAGAATTTTTAATTGCCGATATGACGCTGTTCTCAAACAGGAAATACATAATAAGTACTCCCGCAATCACTTCCAAAAGTACATTTCTGAAAAAAACCTCTTCCGAATATAAAGCAGTCAATACCCCGTATATAACCGTATATACTATAAGCCTCTTGTCTAGCCTTACCTTGGCAGTAAATGATTTTCTACAATATAATTCAATTATAAAAGCTTCCAGTGCAAATGATATAACTATTAATATCACCATATTAATTCCTCCTCTTGCATTTATTTATACTTCGATTATAAATATTTCTTATTACTTTTCAATAGCTTATGCGTAAGCGGTCGTTTTTCATGTATAAGCGGTTTTGAGCCCTAAAAAAATATCAGGATATCATGTATAAAACACGATACCCTGATAAATTTCGTAATATTATTTAGAGTAATACATCACTGTATATATAACATTTTCCATCCGAAACATAAATCTCAACTTTTTCTTCATTCGCAACCCACGATGAAGATGTGCCTGTTTTATATTCGTATTTTACGGTAATTGGATAAAGGTCTGAGATTACGTTTGTTTCTCCTGTATACTTTGCAATCTCCGCATTAAGATCTTCAAGTTCTGATTCAATTGTCGCTCCTTTTTTGACAACCTTAAGCTTACGGTACTTTATATCCAAAAGCTTAAGCTGCTGCTCAACAGCATCTATGTAATCAGCCTTTTCAATATTATTCTTCTTAACCAGTGCCGTCATCATAGGTTCACAAAACGAGCCGTTTACGAATTCTTCCCCGTTTCCCTCGACCATACTGTCTAACCAGCTTGTGGCTGCTTCTCTTTCTTTGGTATATCTGCCGCCTTTGAGGTTAAATACTACAAGAACCGTTGCTGCCGCAATAATAATCATAAATACAATTCCTGCAATAATCGCCCCCGCCTCATGCTTTTTCTTTTCAGGAGGTCTATTCTTAGTATCCTCCGTCATAATAATTGGTTCTTCAAATCCAAATGAATCGTTCATCCTGAGTCTCCCCGATTTCTTTATAATAATACATTAAATATACCATATCTGCATAAAAAGTAAATGGTACTTATACCATATAATTTATATAATAACTGTCCTTAATTACCATAATTTCCACAGTTTCTGATACTTTTTCCCATTCATCCTCATTAAAAATCTCATAGGAAAAAGTAATTTCATACATTGCGGTAATTTTTTCCCCGTCGGAAAGCTGTTCATTAATCCGGTAATATGAATCCTCGTCCAACGGCCTTTTCTCATCGACGGTAAGTTTTCTATATTTAAAACCGCTGTTTTCAAGCTGATACTTTATATACTCTGTATACTCTTCTTTTGTTATGCCTTTGCTTTTAACATAGCTGTCAAGAAGTGCCTCTGTAAAGCAGCAGCCGATGCAGCCGTCCACATCTTTTTCTGTCATGGCATCAAACCACCTGGCAATAAGCTGCTCCGCTTTGCTATCAACAGAGGTTCTTTTGTTCTTCTTCATCACAACAAAAGTTACTGTGCCGGCAGCCAGTGCCAATATAAGAATACCGATTATTATCTTATATACTTTTTTCATATTATTACTTTTCTTCTCCTGTGCTAGGCCAGATATAATATCCGTCATCAATGACGTAGACTTTTATACTGTCTCTTTTTTCTTCCCATCCGATAGTTGTATGCTGCACATATTTAATTGATATGCTGTACATATATTTTATGACATTCTCTTTTCCGATAGCCTTATAAATACTGTCATTCATGTCATCCACATATATCTCCGGATATGCACTGTAGTCCGATATGCTTTCTTCCTTGTAAGTCAGTTCCAGCTTGTCAACCTGCTCCTTAAGGCTTTCAAGGACTTTTTCTTCCGTCATATCATTGGAAACCGCAAAACATTTCAGAATGTCTTTCTGGTAAAAAATATTGTCAAGCCTGTCCATATCCTTCTCAGCCATGGCTTCAAAATATTCTTTTACTAGTGCTTCTGCCTTGTCTTTATTATAATTTTCATAAGCCTCACCCTTGGTTACGGGGTCGTACTTCATTTCAGACTTCAGACTTCTTATTCTTATAACCGCAACGGCTGCTATTACTGCCACCAGCAATACAACTCCTATTATCCAGTATTTCTTTTTACCGTTATGTCTTCTTCTCAATATAGGCTCCTCCGTAATTTCCGCTTTGTCTCTGATTATAAATTCATACACTTATATCCGTCAAGGGTACCATTGTTAAAAAATCACAGATAAGTTATAATTCATATAATATTTTTTTGAAAGGAATTATTAAATTGGATATAGCAGCAAAAATAGCATCAGAATTACAGATAAGAAATAATCAGGCAGAAGCCGCAATCAAATTAATTGATGAAGGGAACACCATCCCGTTTATATCAAGATATCGTAAGGAAGCTACAGGCGCACTTAATGACGAACAACTCCGTAAACTCTTTGAGCGTCTTAACTATCTCCGTAATCTGGAAGATCGTAAATCAACCGTTCTTTCATCCATAGAAGAACAGGGAAAATTAACAGCCGAACTTAAAAAGCAGATAGAGTCTGCCGAGACAATGGTGGCAGTTGAGGATTTATACCGCCCTTATAAACAGAAAAAAAGAACAAGGGCGACTATTGCCAAAGAACGCGGTCTTTCAGGCCTGGCTTCAATAATAAGTCTGCAGATGACCAAAAAGACCTTGGAAGATGAAGCAAAATCATATATTGACGCGGAAAAAGACGTTCCTGATACTGATACAGCCATTTCAGGTGCCCTTGATATTATCGCAGAGGAAATTTCCGATTCTGCCGATTACAGAACCAGAATCCGCAGTCTTACATTCAAAGAGGGCAATCTTACATCTGTGGCAAAAGACCCTGAGGCAGAATCCGTTTATGAGATGTACTATAATTTTTCAAGCCCCGTTTCAAAACTTACAGGCTACCGTGTTCTTGCCATTAACAGAGGCGAAAAAGAAAAGGTCCTCACAGTTAAATTAGAGGCCCCCGTTGATAAAATACTTGCATATCTTGAAAAGCAGGTAATTGTAAGGGACAACCCTAACACAACCCCTTACCTTAAAACAGCCGTTGCTGACGCCTACTCAAGGCTCATTGCTCCGTCCATTGAACGTGAAATAAGAAATGAACTCACGGAAAATGCAGAAGATAATGCAATAACCGTATTCGGTAAAAATCTTGAACAGCTTCTTATGCAGCCCCCAATCGTAGGTAAAACCGTCCTCGGCTGGGACCCTGCCTTCAGAACCGGGTGTAAATTAGCGGTGGTTGACCCCACAGGCAAAGTCCTTGATACGGTTGTCATATATCCGACTGCCCCTCAGAACAAGGTTGATGAAGCTAAGACAATACTTAAAAAACTCATTAAAAAATATCATATTGACCTTATTTCCTGCGGTAACGGAACCGCTTCAAGGGAATCCGAAGTAATAATTTCAGAGCTTATACATGAAATTCCTGAAAATGTACAATATGTAATTGTAAATGAAGCAGGTGCTTCCGTATATTCCGCAAGTGAGCTGGCAACCGAAGAATTTCCTAATTTTGATGTTGGGCAAAGAAGTGCCGCATCCATAGCAAGACGTCTTCAGGACCCTCTTGCAGAGCTTGTCAAAATTGACCCTAAATCAATCGGCGTAGGCCAGTATCAGCATGACATGAACCAGAAAAAATTAGGTTCTGCACTTGACGGTGTCGTAGAGGACAGTGTCAACCGTGTAGGCGTGGACTTAAATACAGCCTCCGCACCATTGCTTGAACATATCTCAGGAATCAACAAATCCCTTGCCAAAAACATTGTGGCATACAGGGAGGCCAACGGAAAATTCGTGACACGAAAGGACCTCCTCAAAGTTCCAAAACTTGGTGCAAAAGCTTTTGAACAATGTTCAGGTTTTATGAGGATCCGTGACGGCGGCAACCCACTTGATTCCACAGGTGTACACCCTGAAAGTTATGATAAAGCTGTTCTTCTTCTTAACAAACTCGGCTACACCACAGAAGATATAAAATCCGGTGCCTTAAACGGAATAGGCAAGTCGATAAAAGACTTTACTGCTCTTTCAAAAGAACTTGACATTGGGGAACTTACCTTAAAAGATATTGTTAAAGAACTTGAAAAGCCGGGACGTGACCCCCGTGAAGAGATGCCAAAGCCTGTTCTTAGAAGTGATGTAATGTCCATGGAAGATTTAAAACCGGGCATGATACTTAGCGGTACCGTAAGAAACGTAATTGATTTCGGTGCCTTTGTGGATATCGGCGTACATCAGGACGGACTAGTCCACATATCACAGCTTACCAGCAAAAAATACATTAAGCACCCTATGGAAGTTGTAAGTGTGGGTGATATTGTCCAGGTCAAGGTTCTGAATGTTGACATTCCTAAAAAGAGAATCCAGTTATCAATGATATTATAATTTTCAACTAATAAAGGCTATAAGCCCTCTGATATTTAACCTGTCCGCCTGACAGGGATATATCATCAAGACTTATAGCCTTATTTTTAAATATTATCCGATTGCAAAAGTAATTTCTGCCACAGCAGCTACTTTTCCGTCAACCGTTGCCGTTGCCTTGCCCACTCCGACAGGACCTTTTCTCTTAATAATCTCGCATTCAAGTCTGAGTCTGTCTCCCGGAACAACTTTATTTTTAAACTTACAAGCGTTAATGCCTGCAAAATAGGCTGTCTTGCCTTTGTTTTCAGGAAGGCAGAGAACCGCAACCGCTCCTGTCTGTGCAAGTGCTTCAACTATTAATACACCCGGCATAACAGGCTCGTCAGGAAAATGTCCGGCAAAAAAGCTTTCATCGTATGTAAGGTTCTTATATCCCACGGCTCTTTCTCCCGGCACAAGTTCCTCTATACAGTCAACAAGCAAAAACGGATGTCTGTGTGGAAGAATCTCTTTGATTTCCTTAATTCCCATTAACATAAGCGATATTCCTCCTAGTTAAGTCTTGCAGGTGCATTTTTAAATAATGCTTCTGTCTCAGCCATGAGCTCTGTTATTATCTCTTTACATGACTGTCTCTTCTTAATCATTCCGGCAATCTGGCCTGCCATAACACTTCCGTATACAACGTCTCCGTCAACAACCGCTTTGCGGAGTGAACCTGCCGCAAATTTCTCGATTTCGTCAACTGATGCACCGCTTTCTTCAAGCTTAATATATTCTTTGGTAAGTTTGTTACGGATACAACGTACAGGATGTCCTGTGCTTCTTCCCGTAACGGCGGAATCTATGTCCTTAGATGCGATAATTTTATCCTTATAATTATCATGGACTATTGATTCATCTGCAACAACAAATCTTGTTCCCATCTGGACAGCTTCGGCTCCTAACATAAATGCTGCCGCAACACCTCTGCCGTCACCGATTCCTCCGGCTCCGATTACAGGTATTGAAACTGCATCTACAACCTGTGGCAAAAGTGCCATTGTTGTAATGTCACCGATATGTCCGCCTGACTCACAGCCTTCTGCGATAACCGCATCGGCTCCGCCTCTTTCCATAAGCTTTGCCATTGCAACTGATGCAACAACCGGCATAACCTTTACGCCTGCATCCTTCCAAAGCTTAAGATATTTGCCCGGATTACCTGCGCCTGTTGTAACGGCTGCAACCTTCTCTTCTGCTGCCAGATGTGCAACCTCATCGGCATAAGGGCTCATAAGCATAATATTAATACCAAATGGTTTGTCTGTTGTATTCTTAATTTCTTTAATCCAGTTTTTGACAACTTCAGCCGGTGCTGTGGCAGAACCGATAATTCCAAGTCCTCCTGCTGCTGAAACCGCTGCTGCAAGATGGCTCTCAGCTACCCATGCCATACCGCCCTGAATAATAGGATACTCAATTCCAAGTAATTCTGTTACTCTTGTTTTCATTGTGTTTTACCTCTCGTTGTGTATTTAAAAACACTTTTATTTTATAACGAAAAGTCATTTTTTACAATAGGTCACTGTTTTCATTCTTTAAGATATTTGACAATTTCAACTCTTGTACACTTGTATGCAAACAATGTACTGAACAAAGCAGAAATCGATAACGTCAATACAGCATATAAAATTACCGACTGTCCGGACAGACAGATTACATATCTGTAGTCCTTTGCATAGAACATTATTGCTTTATAAATCACAAAAATATTAATCGAAGCCACAATGGATAAAAATATATTTATTCCCATTACAATAATGCCTTCTGTCAGGAACTGCATCATAATATCTTTTTTGCCTGCACCTATTGCCCTTTTTATTCCTATTTCGTATTTTCTTTCATTGAGTGCATTGGAAAACGCACTATAAAGATTAATACCCAGAATCACGAACAAAACTGCTGCTATTATGTACTTATTCCTTATGACAATGTTTTCTTCTTTTATAGCATTATTCTGTTCATCCATCACATTCATTATCGACATATTCATGCTTTTAAGGCAGTTTATAACCAATGATGGTTTATCGGTTCTTATTACGGTCTGATAATTGTGTATCTCATATTCGGAATCATCAATCCCTACACCACTTATGTATATCGGGTCTTCGACTCCTGTTTCCTGTGTATTCTCATACTGTTTAGGTGTATATGTTCCTACTATGTTGAACTTATATATCTTTTTATTGTTTCCTTCTTTTTCAAAAACCATGCTGATTTCAGGTTCTCTGTCAAAAGATTTCTTAAGATTCTCATACATTCTGTCAGAAACAAGTGCTTCGCCCTGTTGTAATGTAAAGCTTTTTTCACCGTTCATCTCTACACGCTCCACACCCACATCACCATATTCAAAAACCGCCCATACATAATTAGGCAGAATCTGAACCCGGCATTGATTCCCGTAAGTATCTCTTGCCAGTGTCTTTTTTATATAGTAAAAATGAGTGTCACCCATTTCTTCCAGTCTCGACGTTAATATATTTATTTTGTTGCCGGAATCAGAGTCCATACGGTTATGGGACAAGATTATCTTGTAATCATTTCCCATTAATTCTTTATATTTGTTATAAATTCCCGAATCCGTATAAATAAGAAAACCGAGTAAAAATGTAAATGTCAGAAATACCGTTATGGAAAGCATCATATAGTTTCTGAAGGTCTTTTTTATCATTGCAGCCGAGTGTTTAAGTAATTTCACGTAACACACCTTCCTCCAGACGATATCTGCGTTTTGCATTTAATGCAACCTTCATATCGTGCGTAATAACTATTATAGCCCGTCCTTTTTCATTCTCATTTTTCAGTATATTGAGAACCTCTTTTGTATTTACTTCGTCAAGATTACCTGTGGGTTCATCGGCAATTATTAATGACGGATTAAGCACAAGAGCCCTTGCAATTGCAACTCTCTGCTTTTCACCACCACTCAGATAGGCTGTCTTTTTATCTAACAAATGAGAAATATTAAGGATACCGGAGAGCAAATCTATATCCTGCGGACCGGTCCTTGAATATAATGAGGGCAATTCTATATTTTCTTTACAGGTCAATGTAGGAATCAGATTATAAGCCTGAAAAATAAAACCTATCTTTTCTCTTCTTATTTTTGCATAATCCAGTTTGTTGTTAATTAATTCTCCGTCAAATTCATACGTTCCCGAATCATACCCTTCGATAAGTCCGATTATATTCATAAGTGTGGATTTTCCGGCTCCTGACATTCCTACAATTGCAATGTAATCGCCATTTGTAATATGTAATGATATATCTTTTAATACAGGGGTCTCATAGCTTTTTGTAATATTTTTTAAGTCAATGCATACTTTTTCAACCGCCATTACCATCCTCCTGCCGGATAAATGCTTTATATCCGGAATCACATATTGTACCCTCTTCAACACCGGATATCGCCATGTATTCTTCTGTTTCAAGACTTACCTTTACTTCCTGCTCGTTAATATAATATCCGTTTTCATCAAGAACTCTTACATAATAGGAGTTGCCCTTTTTATATACACAGTTTTTATTAACAACAAGTACTTCAGAATATACCTTGTCGGTATATATCTTAATATCAGGTAATTCCTCGCCATACATATATGATTTACTGTCAATATCAAATACAACTTTTACTTTATTGCCCTGTGCAATATTTGATATTTCCCTTACCGTAAGCTTTTCATTTTCATTAAACGATAATGACTTACTTTCTTTTATGTAATTCAATTTATCAATAGGAATGTTCGTCACCAATTGCAGTTTATCAAATGATAATACACGGATTCTGTTGCCTGTATCCACCGACTCCACTATTCCGTTGCATGGTGCTTTTATTATTTTCTGACCTGTGGTTATTTCTTTGTCTTTATATATTTCATTACCCGGCTGCACCAGTATATTATCACTTTCAATATCTTTTATATCTATTGTTATATATTCTGATGACGAAATTACTCCATCCGTAGTAACATAATATTCAATATCTGCCCTTGTTACCCGTATAGGTTCTCCGTATGCCGCTTCTTTATATTCGTAATAGGTATCCTGGATATAGCTTTTCTTTTCGCTTCCTGAAAGTTTATACAATATAATAATCGGAGCAAGGAAAAGTAACAGAATAACCGTAATTACCGTCAGTTTAAAAATAGTATTCTTCTTAGCCATAATGTTCCCTACCGCTTCAGATATTCTTTAAAATATTCCTGTACCTTTTCGCCTAAATTATCTTTATATATTGCATATAATAACTGTTCCGAATGTCTGGTTTCACAGTTGATTCCAACCTTTGTTGCATACAGATTACCGTTCTGCTCATATTCAACAAGAACCTCTTCATTGACTGTATAAGCTAATTTTCCTACAAATTCTTCATCTTTGAGGACTATATCCATGCCGATTGTTTCTCCTGCTTTAACAGGCAGTTCCATACCGTCTTTCCATTTCTGGCTTATGGCATTGTCATCTGCCAGGCTCTCAACTTCAATGCTGTCAATTGTTGTTCCTTCGGTTGGAGCAATGAGACTGATATTTTTAATAATTACATCATCTTTGGCATTATACTCAAGTCTAGGTGGTTTGATGGTTCCGTCCTTATTTGGCTGTATATTAACCATGCCGAAAAATATACTGCCAGCTTCCAATGCATATTCTCCAACATCGAACTCCTCAGCCAGCTTTATCAGTCTGACATTACCTATATCAACGGTTTTCTTATTTCCTTTTATATCAACATCAATGCTGTTAATTACCTCTTCTTCTTTTATGTCATTAAACCTAACCGTTATATTTGTGACATAATAACTTGGGAAATCAGACTCTTTAAGTCTTGAATATTCCTTGGTAATCTCATCCTTCATTTTAGCAAATTCTTCCGGGTTATTTAATTCCAGTTCACTAAATTCTTTCCAGTCCGTATTATTATATATAAGGCATACATACTCATCAAATAATCCTTCACATAACTGGCTATCCGAACATGACACTTCATATCCGTTATTTGTCGCCACTTCTGCATTTACATCTTTGCTTTCAATGGGTTTGTCCGACAATACTTTGAGTCCTACACTTGTGTGAGAGCTTATTCCGTCAACTATGTTCATGTTATATGTATTTGTACATATTATATACTCGTCATCTTTTATTCTATCCGGAAGGACTTTTATATATTTATTATCTTTTAAATTATCGTCCTTTTTTCCGCAACCCACGAGGAAAGCAACCAGTAATGTTGCCATCCCCAGAACTCCCGCCAGTAACCTCTTTGCTTTCTTGTTTTTAATCATAGACTTTACTCCTTCCGTATTCATGGTATAAAAAAAGCCATAGTTTCTGTAACTATAGCTGAAAGTTTTATGAAATTCCCTTTAATTATCTCATACTACCTTCAACCTTTTTTTACATTATTATCCTATCATAAAAAAATTTATTTGTAAACTTTGCAATATTTCGCCAGCTTTGAAAGGTAAATATATTTTATAGCCTACCGTTATCCACATTGAATTATTACACTGATTCCTTATCTAAAAAATGTGTATAAATTTGTATTTTCCTCTTGGCAAGCCTCACCTTCTTTGCTAAAATCTAATTAGTTTAGAACTGTTCTACACAGCTCAACTGTTATATCTTCTATTTTTGTTAGTTGCCGTCCAAAGCTGGCTAACAATTCAGGAGATATATTTTTTTATTTCATTTTCTTTCAAGTAATAATACTCATAAAGTTGTTTTATGAAATCAGCTATCTGCTCCATCAGATAGTGATTCTTCTGTGCCTTTTCATTCCAACTGCATGCATGCTCTATATTTCCCTGCCAGTGTTTCTGTCGGTTGAATCCTTGATTTTCTATTTTCCATCTGCTTCCCCCCGGTTATAACATCGACTCAGATAATAATCATTTTTTCTGCTGTAGCATCTATGATGACTTGCCACTTATTAAACACTCTGGCATCATTAAATGATTTTCCGTAACTCCATGAGGGAGAGTCCCAAGCATAGTTTTTACAGAATTGTCGATATAACTTTGGTTTCGCAGATCTTTTACTTCACTAAATTTCTTAAATAATTCCGGGTAATATTTGTTTTAAATCCTATTGCATTCAACAATCGGATTCTTTTCCAGTTTTCTTTTGGCTCTTTCCTGTTCTCTGCTCATTTTTTCTTCCTTTGCGATAAAGTTTTTTCTTTTATTTTACCTTATAGCAAAGAAATCGGCTTAAATTTTTGAACTATAAGTGCGAATTATTTTTACCTTTCAAAGCTGCCGGATTTCAATCTTGTACCACAATGAATTTGAAAAAAATTCGTGAAGTCGGTTGATTTTTTTCAAGAAATCCGGCTATAATAATATCGGATATTAAATCAGCCGAAAGGAGAGGTTTTATGGAATATATTAAACGACATGCAGAAGCAACGGTGAATACGCTTTCCAAAATGTTTGGCGCGATCCTTGTCGCCGGCCCGCGGCAGGTCGGTAAAACCACTATGCTTCAGCGCATTACAGAAGGGATGAACTATGCAACTCTCGACGATCTGATTGTCCGTGCGGCTGCACAGGAGCAAAGCGGTACCTTTTTCAAAGACAATCCGCCTCCGGTGTTTGTTGATGAAATCCAGAAGGCACCGGAATTGTTTTCTCAGATCAAGATGTTTATAGACCGGGAACATAAAAAAGGGCAGTTTTTCATGTGCGGCTCTCAGCAGTTTCAAATGATGAAGGGCGTCAGCGAATCACTATCCGGCAGAATCGGACTGGTAACTCTGCTTGGTTTTTCTTTGCGCGAGTGGTACGGTGTTTCCAATGACACACCGTTTCTGCCTACGGATGAGTATTTTGATGAGCGCAAAAAGCAGCTTGCCAACATTCCATACGAGGATGTATGGAAGATGATCCACCGCGGCTCTATGCCGGAACTCTGTGAGAATCCGGATTTTGATTGGCAGATGTTTTATGGTGCATATGTGCGAACCTATATTGAACGCGATGTTCGAGATCTGTCTGAGATCGGAGACACCGTAAAATTCACTCGCTTTATGACTGCTGCCGCAGCGTCCACCGGGCAGCTCGTCAACCTTGCCTCTATGGCGCGGGATGTCGGGATCAGTCAGCCGACGGCGGAACGATGGCTTTCGATTCTTGTGACTTCCAACATTGTTTATCTGCTGAAGCCATACTCAAACAACATCACCAAGCGTGCAGTGAAGACTCCAAAGCTGTATTTCTTGGATACCGGGCTGGCGGCCTACCTTACACGGTGGAATACGCCGGATGTTCTGAAAAACGGCGCTATGGCCGGCGCTTTCTTTGAGAGCTTCGTGATTTCCGAGATCATTAAGAGTTATTATAACAAGGGAATCGTTGAACCGCCGCTGTATTTCTATCGAGACAAAGATATGAATGAGATTGATCTTGTGATCGAAGAAAACGGAACACTGTATCCTCTCGAAATGAAAAAGCATGCGGATCCACAGAAGAAGGATATGGATGCATTCAATTTGCTCGACAAGATCCCCGGCACTGAGCGTGGCCCGGGCGGAGTGATTTGTCTTTATGACAGGCTTATCACACTGAAAAGCAATGACCGTGTTATTCCCATCAACTATCTGTGATAGACTTATGTGATTAAATTAAGGCAACCGAGTTGACCAAAACAGAACTCGGTTGCCTTTTCCGCTTATGATACGGTATTCATTATGTCAGGTTGAGTTTCACCAAACTCCTTAAAAAAGTGTCTTCGACACTCTCAACTCCCCTAGCCCCTCATTCATGAGGGGAAGGGGTTTTCTTATGTTCTTCTTTATTGTAAAATTCTATTATGAATATATTACAATCCATCTTTACCGATTATTATGAACATATCATTTACGAACTCCATCCTCGTCCTGCTGTCATTGAAAATGTCAACAAGATGATCCATTGTGGCGACCCTTCCCACGGTGGTGCTATGTATGGCTGTCCTCACTGTGGCAATCTTAAATTTGTTCCCTTTCGCTGTAAAAGCCGTTTTTGCCCTTCCTGCGGAAACAAATACAATCAGCTCCGTTCTTTCCATATGTCCTGCAAGCTCGTTGCCTGTGTTCATCGCCATTGTGTATTCACTATCCCGAAAGAACTTCGTGATTATTTTCTTAAGGACAGATCTCTCTTAAATTGTTTATTCCATTCTGTCCGCGATGTTATCCTCCGCATGTTTTCCAAAATGAATAAAGCTGAAAACTTTACCCCCGGATTCATCTGTGTCCTTCACACCTTTGGGCGTGATCTAAAATGGAATCCCCACATCCACGCCCTCATTTCCGAAGGCGGCGCCGGCTATATCATCCCATGGCGCCCTGTCAAACATTTTGATTATAACTTTCTTCGGAATGCCTTCCGTAAAGTACTGCTTGAGCAGCTTGTTTCCTGTATTGGCCCATCTTTTCGTAAAGTTAAAAATGAAATGTACACGAATCACGCGGATGGGTTTTATGTTCGTGTAAAGCCGAATCTCTGCACCCCTGATATTACCATTAAATACATCAGCCGATATCTCGGCAGACCTGTTATTGCTACATCCCGTATTGATCATTATGACGGTGAAAATGTAACTTTTTCATTACCAGACACGAAGATGACAAAACTGTTACCGAAACCATCCCTGCTTTGGACTTCATCAAAAAACTGATTGTCCATATCCCCGAAAAACATTTCAAAATGCTCCGCTACTATGGGATATATGCAAAACATCATAAGCAGGAAAAGAAGCTCCGTAAATGTGTTTCTGCTGAAAAACAACGTTTCATACGTTCTATTCAGGACTGGCGGCAGTCCATTCTGCTCTCTTTCGGATACGACCCTCTCTGTTGTTCCAAATGTGGTACCTCTATGTTGGTTTTAGAAGTTTACCACAAAAAAAAATTCATAAACAACGTCATGGCGAATCCAACACATTCGCTCTTTTGTCATGTCATTTTTTATTTCCAGTTCATTATACACCATTTCTGACGATTTGAGAAATTTCCTATAAAGTGAAAAAGGGATTATATTGTGAATATATTCACTGTTTTTTAGGTCTAAGTCGGTCATTCTCAGTCATTCTCGGTCTTTTTCCGTCATTCTCGGTCACAGACGTTCACGAAAACCCCCAAAAAATACAAAATTTGCAATATTTTTACCATTTGCGCATCACCCCTTTTAAAAAAAGTTTTTTATGCTAAAATTATACTATGAAGATAATTATTAGCTCTTCACTTATTCAAAGAGAACTGTAGTAAAATCCTATCGGCATACCAAAGTATACTTATTTACTTTTTTAACTTACTACAGTTTGTGGGGTATTTGACATATAATATGGGAGCCCCTGACGTATAATATACCATACGCCAAGGGCTTCTTTTTTTATATTACCATACTCGTAATAACTACGCTTGCAGCAACTCCTGCCATTGTTGCTATAAATGCTCCTGCAAGAGTCCATCGTGTTTTGGTAACCTTTGCCGCCGTAGCATATACACTTAAAGTATAAAATATTGTCTCCGTACAGCTCATAATGATACTCACGAGGAATCCCTCATAAGAATCCGTCCCACACCGCTCAAATAAATCCAGGCATAATGTATTTGCTGCATTTGATGAGAAAAATCTTACTATAATAATCGGAATCACATCCGCCGGTACTCCGATATGTGTAGTATATTTTCCGATGGCCTTGGCAATCCACAATAACAGACCGGATGCGCTTATAACCTTAACACCTATCATTAATCCAATAAGTGTAGGAATTATTGAAAGGACAGTCCCCAGTCCGTCCTTTGCCCCATCAATAAACTGTTCATAAACTTTCTGTTTTTTTATCAGACCATAACCCACAATAAAAATTGCAGTAATCGGAATCATAAATTCCGAAAGATATATTATTATTTTCATAAAATAACCGAAGCATAGAATTACTACTATTCTATGCTCCGGTTACTTTGATAATTATTAATTTTTATTCTTATCATCATCAGGATGAACTTTATATGACTTAAATCTGGTAAGTCTGCTTACCCTCTTTGCCTTAGCTTCTGCTCTTTCCTGAATCTCTATATGCCTGTCAAGTTCGTATTCATCATACATTTCTGTTCTGTTTCTCTTATCAAGGCCCTTTTTCACAAGTCTTCTTATAATATCATAGAGTACCGCAAAAACAGGTACACCTAAAACCATTCCGGCAAATCCCCATATACCGCCGAAAAATGTAATGGAAAAGAGTACCCAGAAACTTGAAAGTCCTGTACTGTTGCCGAGTATCTTAGGTCCGAGAATATTACCGTCAAACTGCTGGATTGCCACAATTATTATGATAAAATACAGGCACTTTATAGGGCTTATCATAAGGACAATAAGTGCCGACGGAATTGCTCCGATAAAAGGTCCGAAAAACGGAATAATATTGGTAATGCCTACAAAAACGCTTATAAGCAAAGCATATGGTATTCTGCAAAGTGATGTAACAATGAAACAGAGTATACCTATGATAATGGAATCTATTATTTTACCATTAATAAATCCACTGAACATCTTATCTGTATACTTGATTTCTTCCATAACCTTGTCCGCCCATTTTCCTTTAAAAATGCTGTATACAAGCATCTTACCCTGGACTGCGAATTTCTTACGTTCATGAAGAATGTATATACATGAAACACCACCGACAAGTATATCTTTAAGAAGTACAAGTATGCTTTTAAGGCTGTTCGTAACACCTGAAATCACAATCTCTGTTTTACCGCCCTTTATAAGGAATTCATTGAGAAATTCCACAACTTTGTCTGAGAAATTCGTAAAAAAGTCTTTAATCTGTGCCTGCATATTAGCATTATTCTTTGCAAGCTTTGTCAGCCAGTCCGAAATATTCTGAAGCCATCCCGGAACATTCTCAGATATAGTCATTACACTGTCTATTACCTCAGGAATAATGGCTGCAAAAAGAACATATACAAGTGCAACAAACAATATTGCCGTACACCCTATTGCTATATTAATCTGCAGATTTTTTGCCCGCTTTCTATTCTTTAATTTGGCAAAAGCCTTGCCAAGCCAGTTTTCAAAAATAGCACATATCGGCTTAAGCAGATATGCCAGAACCGCACCTATTATAAATGCCCTTACGCTTTGGATTGATATTTTGAAAAATCCAAACAGTGACTTATCTTCAAAAAATAAATAATAAAATAAAATACATGCTGCAACTACAATAAATGCAACCAGACCGATTGTCAGATATTTATTAGGCAGCTTAAATCTTTTTCTGCCGGATGTTCCCGTTTCTTCTGTTTTAACACAGTTGTCGTCCATATGTCACCTCTTAAATTTTATGATTTTGTATCTGCGTATCCTATGTCATGTAATTATACACTAACATATTATTTTTTTCTACTTTCAAATATAATAAAACGGTCTATTGAATTAAGAATATCCGCAAAGTCTTCCCTTGGTGCAAGCTCAACATATTTTGTAAGCAATTCGGTTTCGCTGTTTTTATATCTTCCGTAAAAAATATCAAAAACATTATGTCCCCGCATATAGCGTTTTATAAGTTCCATATTATCTTTTACATCCTGTATACTTTGCAGATCATGTCCCATAATCTGTTTTAAATGTATTCCGCTCCTTATCCTGTTCAAATATTCTTTCCATTTCTGAAGAAATATTTTGTAAAAATCTGATTCTGACTTAATGACACCTAATTTTGCCATTATCGCGGGATTAAGAAAATAGTTTTCAAAAGAATAGTATTTTAATATAAGGACATTCTTCTCCGTTACTCTCGGGAGATGGTCTACGTCCCGTAAATCCTGCTCCTCGTAATATCTGCAAAGCTGTTTTCTCAATTCTTTTGGATTTTTGCCGTCACCGTCCCTTATCATCAGAAACTGGTCTCTTATATATACCTGATTCATATATTTAAGGTTGGCATAGGTCTTAATATTGGTACAACTGTTGGTAGTAATTATCGCAACCCTGCTGAGATTGCCATCTTCGTCATACATCTCACTATAATATTTTTTTAGAAGAATAGGAAGTCTGCTCTTATCCTGTTTTCCCTCAACAATAAAAACAAAGTTCACATTCATCAGATCGTTTGCCGTATATCCCAGATCTGACAAAATGACACTTATATCCGTCTTTTCCTTAACCACAGACCTTCCTTCCCTGTCACAGACCATCTGTCTTATCTGCCTGCTGTTAAAATTAGGGAGAAGATTAGGCGAATGTGTTGTAAAAATAACCTGGTGTTTTTTGGAAAGACGATAAAGAATATCCCCTGACTTTTTTTGTAATGTAGGATGTAATGACATTTCAGGTTCTTCCATCATTATGATGCATGGATAATTACTATCATCCAGATCTGCTTCCAGAAGGGACAGCATGTATATGCTTCTCATTCCCCGTCCCATATATGACACAGGCCTTGTAAATCCGCCTGCATCTGTATGAATCTCCGTGTTCACGGTAAGCATGCTTTCCAAATCATTATTCATTGAATATACAATGGTGTCCTGTCCTCCGTTTCTTCTGTATATCCTGTTCACCTTTGCCGAAAACTCATCAAGATTCATCTGATATGTCTTATATTCAAGAAGCTTTGAAGTCTCAAAGGCGGTCAATTCCTCCACCGTTTTTCTGTTTATAAGGCCAATACAGGAAAAACAATGGTTGCATTTTTTGGCATGCTCAAAAATACAACATCCTGCTTTCATACATTTCATTTCCTCATTTTCCTGCAAAAAAAGCATATCCCTGGAAAATACGGTAAGGTTTCTCTCCGCATCCAAGTAATATATTTTCGGAAAAATTGTTGAAATCCACTGGTTATTTTTATGAAAACCGTCATCCCACCTTACTTTTCCTGTCCTATTGGCATAAAAGGTAAACGATAACACGCCGCCATCAGGTTCGTCAAATTCTTCTCCATCCGGAACATAGGACGGAAGCCGTTCTCCAAATTCCCTGAGCCATGGTTCATATCTCCGGCAGCGGCTGACCAATCCCATTTTTTGAAGATTGGCAAGGTCACTGTCAAAAATTCTGAGTCTTATGCTTATTTCGATATTGGCACCACTGTCATCAAAATCATCGAATTGTATTTTGTAGTCACCACATACCGCTCTTATTGCATCTATTACCGTACTTTTTCCTGTATTATTCTGTCCTACGAGAATAAGTGCATTTTCTATATCTTTAATTTCCAGATTATCTATTGATTTAAAATTACTGATGCGGATATATTCTATTCTCATCATTTCCTCCGTATTCCGGTTACTTTACCTGATTCATCTGATTGATTGAGCCTTTCTTGAAATCCATAGCATTATCAAGGGTTGTCCTGCTTATTGCTTCAAGGGCTTCTTCAGTAAAAAAGGCCTGATGGGAGGTTATAATTACGTTAGGGAATGAAAGAAGCCTTGCTGTAATTGAAGACTCAAGAATATCTTCCTCCCTGTTCTCAAATACGTTGTGTCCTTCTTCCTCGTACACATCAAGACCCACGCCGTGGAATTTTTTTGATCTTATGCCTGCAATCAGGTCTTCCGTGTCAACAAGTTCGCCTCTTGACGTATTTACAAAAATAACATTATCCTTCATAAGAGAAATAGTCTTGGCATTAATCATATGATAATTCTCCACAGTAAGCGGGCAATGTAAAGATATAAGGTCAGATTCCCGTAAAACTTCTTCTAACTCTTTGTATTCTATAAAATCAAGATTTTTGTTAGGGTACTTATCGTAAGCTATTACTTTCATCCCAAATCCGTGACAGATTCTTGCCATTGCCGCTCCTATCTTGCCTGTTCCGATTATACCCGCTGTTTTTCCGTAAAAATTAAGTCCCTTGAGTCCCACAAGGCTGAAGTTATTCTCTCTTACCTTTATATATTCTTTATGAATTCTTCTGTTAACACACATAGCAAGTGTCATGGCGTGTTCTGCTACTGCTTCAGGCGAATATCCCGGAACACGAAGCACTGTAATACCCAGATCATCGGCAGTGGCAAGGTCAACATTATTATAACCCGCGCATCTCATAAGAATAAGTGAGACGCCCTTTTCTCCCAATATTTTTATTGTATTCTTCCCAAGGTCAGAACTTACAAACGCACATATGGCATCATACCCATCCGCGAGAGATGCTGTTCTTTCATTTATATCTGTCTCTATATAGTCAACTGTGATTTCAGGATAATCTTTTAGCTGTTTGTTAAAAGATTCGATATCATATTGTTTTGCATCATAAAATAAAATTTTCATAAGATTTCCTCCTGTTGTTCATTAACATTTTTCTTCCTCATTATACCATTATCTGTTGTTTTTATGTACAATTTTATCTTTCTTTTCCATTATTTTTACAAAAATAATTCCGGCCAGTGTGCTTACCGAAGTTGCTATTATACCGGGTATTATTATTCCCGCAGGATTAATGCTTCCATACTGTGCCCGATAAGCAATTACTGTTATCGGAATAAGCTGGATTGAGGAAATATTTATTACAAGAAAGGCGCACATGGCAGAGGACATAGATGTTATATGTTCTCCCGCCTTATCATCCTGTAAGTCCGAAAGTGCTTCCATCGCCTTAAGCCCCGCCGGAGTTGCTGCTACACCTAATCCAAGAAAATTAGAAACAAGATTAACGGTTATATATTTTCTTGCTCTATGTTCCTTAGGAACGGTGGGAAAAAGAAATGTTACAACCGGCGATAATTTTTCCTGTATACAGTTAATAAGACCGCTTTTCATGGCAATGTTCATTAACCCTGTCCAAAGTGCAACAACTCCAAACAATGTCATTGCCATATCAATCGCAGATCCACCTCCTGTAAGAAGTGCATCTGTTATTTTATCCACATTACCTGTTATCATGCCATACAAAGTCCCTGCAAGAACCATAAATGCCCATAAATAATTAAGCATAAAAAACACCTTTTTTAATAATATATTCTGGGAAGCTATTATTTATTACATTTTTATATATAAAAAGCGGCATAATCCAAAAGATCATGCCGCTTCCGTAAAAACTATCCGTATATCGTTTATTATTTGTTAGTTGATCCTAACGCGCCAAACATTTTGCTCATTGGCATTGACTGAACGTATACTTTACCAGGACCTGTTACAATCGTGTTAAAGAAACCTTCTCCACCAAATAAAGCATTCTTAACGCCGCCTGTTGACTTAATATCCATTGTACATGTTGCTTCCATTGCCGCAAGATAACCGGTATCAAGAATAATCTGCTGACCGGGTGCCAATTCATATTCTTTGCAATATCCGTCAATTTCAATAAATGCAAGTCCCTGACCTGATAATTTCTGCATAATAAATCCTTCGCCGCCAAAGAAACCTGCTCCAAGCCTTTTCTGGAAAGCTACTGAAAGTTCAATGCCCGGTGTGCATGAAAGAAATGATGATTTCTGACAGATAAGCTCTCTGCCCGGAACAATCTCAAATGGTTTGATGCTTCCCGGTAAACTTGATGCCATGGCAATCATTCCCGGACCACCCTGTGCTGTATAACGGTTCATAAATAATTTTTCACCGCTGAACATTCTTCCCATCATCTTACCAAAACCACCATTGGTAGTTGTCTCCATTAGCATATTAGGAGACATCCACGACATTGCTCCTCCTTCTGTCATAATTGTTTCGCCTGCTTCGAGGTTCAAAATAAGTGTTGGCAATGTACCGCCTTCAATTGTGTAATTCATTCTGTCCTTTTCCTCCTATTGAATGATTAGTGTGATTTATAATAATTGATTAAACAACCATCAAGTATTATCTGTCGCTCATCATCTGTCAACGGATCCATCTTAAGTTCAAATTCTTTCATTCCTTTGTTGACTACATAAGCTTTCATCACTGAGGCTTTATCCTTAACAGCCTTGGCAATTCCCGGAATGAAAATATAATCTCCGTTAGCAAATGGCAATTCACCTTTATCAATTATGAATGGAAGCATACCCCAGTTAATAAGGTTACTTCTGTATCTCTTTGTGGCATATTCATTAGCAATGTTGGCCCATCCGCCAAGTACCTTCTGGCATGATGCTGCCTGTTCTCTTGCCGAACCGTCACCTGGTTTAACCGCAAAAATTGTACTTCCTACACCTGTATTATCCTTACATACATCGTAGCTTTCCTTAATCTTATGCATAATTTCCCTGAGTTCAGGTACAGCTTCACCCATACACTGTCCTGCTTCTCTTGCTTTTTCTGCCTTCTGTATTTCTTTAGCTTTTCCGACATATTCAGGATCTTTTCTTGAAAGCGTAAACTCCGCAAGTCCAAGTGGGTTAGATCTGAATGAAGAAGTCTCTCCTGAAGGAATAAGTTCATCCGTTGTTGTTACAGGGTCATGAATCTCCGATACAACCTTGATTATAAGGTTTTCAGGAAGTTCTACCATCTGTGGCCAGTCCTTGATATTAGGACCAAACTGTATCTCCTGTTCAGGGTCTGCAACTCCCTTACTGTCAAAAACTCTGTTTTCATATATTGTCTTATCAAAATGATATGTAGGTCCTGTGTATTCCACATCCATATCTGTTGCAGCCGTAAGGAATCCCTTGTTAGCCGCTGTTGCAGCGATTGAACGTGCATCCATAAGAGCAACCGAAGCAACCTGACCGTTCTGTATCTTAGATCCTTCTCTGTTAGGGAAGTTTCTTGTTGAATGTCTGATAGAAAACGCGTTGTTGGCAGGTGTATCTCCGGCACCGAAACAAGGTCCGCAGAATGCTGTCTTAACAATCGCACCTGTCGCCATAAGGTCTGCAAGTCTGCCGTTTCTTGCAAGTTCAACATAAATAGGTGTACTTGCAGGATATACGCTGAGCGTAAATTCATCGGCACCGATTGATTTGCCTCTTAATATGTCTGCCGCATCACAGATATTTTCGTATCCGCCGCCGGCACAGCCTGCGATAATACCCTGGTCAACATAAAGTCTGCCGTTTTTAATCTTATTGGTAAGATTGAACTGTACCTTATCTCCAAAACTTATCTTCGCTTTCTGCTCACAGTCATGAAGAATATCTTCAAGGTTGGCATTAAGTTCTTCTATTGTGTAAGCGTTACTTGGATGGAATGGCATTGCAATCATTGGCTTAATCTTGTCAAGTTCAACAAATACTGCTCCGTCATAATAAGCAACGGCACCCGGATTAAGTTCTTTGTATGCTTCGCTTCTTCCATGTATATCATAAAAGTCTTTAATCTTATCATCTGTTCTCCAGATTGATGAAAGACAGGTTGTCTCTGTTGTCATAACATCCACACCGATTCTGAAATCGGCACTGAGGTTAGATACGCCGGGACCTACAAATTCCATTACTTTATTCTTAACATAACCGTTAGCAAATACTGCTCCGATAATGGCAATTGCAACGTCCTGCGGACCAACACCCTTCACAGGTTCTCCCGTAAGGTAAATTGCCACAACACCCGGACGGTCTATATCGTATGTCTTGCATAATAACTGTTTAACAAGTTCAGGTCCGCCTTCTCCGACTGCCATTGTACCAAGAGCTCCGTACCTTGTATGGCTGTCAGAACCAAGAATCATCTTACCGCTCTCGGCAAGCATTTCCCTTGCGAACTGGTGAATAACTGCCTGATGAGGTGGTACATAAATTCCGCCGTATTTCTTGGCGCAGGTAAGACCAAACATATGGTCATCCTCATTAATTGTACCGCCTACCGCACAAAGACTGTTATGACAGTTGGTAAGTACATAAGGAATAGGGAACTTCTCGAGTCCGCTGGCTCTTGCGGTCTGGATTATACCTACAAATGTGATATCATGAGATGTCAATTTATCAAACTTTATCTGAAGCTTGTCCATATTTCCCGATACATTGTGGGATTCAAGGATTCCGTAAGCAATAGTATTCTTCGCCGCATCTTCTTTAACCGGTACGCTTCCTGTTAATGCTTTAAGTTCATCTAAGTTGTTCTCATCAACAACCTGTGTTCCATTAACGAGATATACGCCGTTTTTACTTAATTCGATCATATCTTTCCTCCATAAAAATTATAATCACAGCTAATTTTATAATATTCGTTTTAAAAAATCAATGTTTATGATATAATGAGTTCATAAAAAATTTTGGAGGGTGTATGGTTACTAAATCAAGATTTACATACCTGTCAAGAGACGGTATACACAAATGTCAGGCATATAAGTGGCAGAATGACAACGTTCCCGTAAAGGGCATATTACAGATTATTCACGGTATGCAGGAACATATGGAACGATACGATGAATTTGCATCTTTTATGTGTGACAACGGTTTTATTGTAGTCGGCAATGACCATCTGGGACATGGTCTTACCGTATTATCCGAGGAATTGGGTTATTTTGCAAAAGATAATGCAGATGTAATTGTGGTCCGTGATGTCCACCGCCTTAAGAAGATGACTGAGAGCGAATATCCTGGGCTTCCTTATTTTATACTTGGTCACAGTATGGGTTCATTTATTGCGAGAAAATATCTTACCATGTATGGAAAAGGTATCCGTGGTGCAATTATCTGCGGAACAGGAACGAAGCCTGCCATTGTTACAGGTTTTGGTAAGATTTTATCCTCAATTTCCGGCATTTTTTCAAAGGGACATAATAAGTCCGGGCTGATTAACCGTCTTTCTTTCGGCGGCTATAATAAAAAAATAGCCAATCCCACAGGAAAGAACGACTGGGTTGTCCGTAATGACGATGTTCTAAAAAAATACAACGAAGATTCTCTTTGCGGTTTTCCATTTACCAGCAATGGTTTCAAAACGTTATTTTCAATATTACACTATGTGGACAATCCGAAGAACCTTGTATCAATTCCTAAGTCACTCCCTATTTTTGTAATTGCGGGAATGTGTGACCCTGTGGGAAATTACGGTAAAGGTCCTAAAAAAGTCTATGACACCTACAAACACATCGGAATTTCCGATGTGTCATTAAAGCTTTATCCTGACATGAGACATGAGATTCTTAACGATATTGACCGAAATATTGTTTATGAGGATGTGCTTAAGTGGATTAATAGCAGAATATAATATAAGTTCAATTCATTCCCAATTACAAAAAAGTGCAAAAAATACCGGCTTCAAAAGTTCTGACCTTTTGAAGCCGGTTCAACCCATAGTCATTCTTTAACCAATATGCTACAGGCTATCCGTGGTAGAAAATCTATTCGCTCTGTTCAGCAATAACTTTTCTGAACAGCGGTACAATCTGTGCAACAACAACAGCCTTGATTAAATCCAATGGAAGGAATGGCACAAAACCGTATGTAAATGAATACTTGATTGAGTGTCCGCCAATAAATGTAAGCCAGAGCATTCCAAGAAAGTCTATTAAAAGTGCTGCGGCTACGGAAAGGATTGTAAATTTAATTCGGTTGTATTTTTTGCCTCTTACAATAGGCGCAAGTATCGCAACTACGATAAATGATAATGTATATCCACCCCATGGTCCGATAAGATATCCGATTCCTGTGGCACCTCCGATAAATACAGGAACGCCGACGATTCCAAGAAGCATCCATACTGCAACTACAAGTGCCGGCTGAAATGCAGGAAGCACAAAAGATATAAGTAAGACCATAAAGTTTACCAATGTAAGATGTGGTGCTCCCGGAATAGGTAATGAAATGCTGATATATGCAGACACACATAAAAGTGCAGCAAACAATGCCATTAATACGATTGATTTGGTGTTAAAATATTTTTTTGCCATTTTTTCTTTTTCCTCTTTATGAGGTTTCCTCCTATAAATTCCTTTTGAAGTATAGTAGTTAATTTTATAATTGTCAACCATATTTTTATTTAGGTTGACAATTCATCAATTTTTCTCTGATTCTTAATGTATAATTATTGTATTAAAAAACACTTCTTCTGCATAAAATTATATACATGAATAAAGCAACCAAAACCATACCCCGGATATTAAAAGACAACATCTGTACCGTATTTAATTTATTAAACTTATTAATCGCTGTTATGCTTGCCTATGTAGGTGCTTTTAAGAACCTGTTATTCATAACCATTGTCATGACCAATACCGTTGTCGGCATAATTCAGGAAATAAAGGCAAAAAAACAGATTGAAAAGCTGTCGCTTCAGTCACGCCCCCATGCAGCACTTTTAAAAGACGGCATTGAAGAAGTGGTTACCCCTGAAAAAATCAGAACCGGTGACATATTACTTCTATACTCAGGTGCTTCTGTCTGCACTGACTGTACTGTTGTTACAGGTTCCGTGGAAGTTGATGAATCCATTGTTACGGGAGAATCCGAGCCTGTAACACATCATCCGGGCGACACGATTTTAGCGGGTTGCAGCATTATTTCAGGTAAATCAACCGCAAAAGCATTATGCGAAAGTTCTGCATGTTTTACTTCAAGGATGGTAGATGAAGTTAAAAAGACTGATGTCGCCAAGTCAGAACTGATAACATCCATGAGCAAAGTCACAAAACTCACAGGTTTTATAATTGTGCCACTTGGAATACTTTTATTTATCCAGTCCTTTGCAGTCCGTCACAGTACCCTTTCGGAAGCCGTAGTGGCAACCTCTGCCGGGCTTCTCGGAATGTTGCCTAAAGGACTTGTGTTGTTAATAAGCATAGGACTTGCCACAGGTGTAATCAATCTCTCCAGGAAACACGTTCTGGTAAGGGAATTAAATTCCATTGAAAACCTTGCCCATTGCAACATCCTTTGTCTTGATAAGACCGGAACACTTACAGAGGGAAGTCTTAAAGTAGAAAAGGTCTCAATGGAAATTGATAAGAACGAATTTAATAAACTCCTTTCGACCTACATTAAACACACCGATGATAACAATTCCACTTTTAAGGCAGTAAAGCATTACTTTACAGCCGCCTCCTCTTACGAAATCGTTTCAACAACGCCTTTTTCTTCAGAGAGAAAATATTCAACCGTTGCGCTGAAAGACGGACGTACACTCGTACTCGGTGCTCCCGAAAAGCTGACCTGCAATATTTCCTCCGATGTTATGCAGTTAATGAAAAAAGGCCGGCGAATCCTCTATGTAGGTATCTGTAACACCAATGAGATAACACCCCGCAACATTACTCTTGCCGGTAAGATTGTCCTTTCCGATGTCCTTAGGAAAAATGCGTCGGAATCCGTTAAATATTTTAAAAATCAGGATGTAGAAATTAAAGTCATATCCGGTGACAATCCGGTTGCCGCTTCCTGCATCGCAGGTCAGTGTAGTATTAAAAATAATGATAATTATATAGATGTGTCCGGTTTAGATGGTGAATCCTTGGAACAGGCTGCCGTAAAATACACAATTTTTGGCAGGGTTACTCCTGAGAAAAAACGTATCATCGTCAGGGCATTGCAGAAAAATAACAATAAAGTGGCCATGACAGGCGACGGAGTCAATGATTTACTGGCATTACGTCAAGCGGATTGCTCCATTGCAATGGGAAACGGCAGTGATGCCGCCAAACAGACAGCGGAGTTGGTTCTTCTGGATTCGGATTTTGGCGTGTTAAAAGACGTTATTTCAGAAGGCCGCCGTGTCATAAATAACATGACTAAATCGGCCGGTGTCTTTTTTATAAAAACAATTTATTCCGTACTGCTTTGTATTTTATGCCTGTTCTTTAACAGGGATTTTCCGTTTATTCCGATTCAGATTACATTGATAGATGCGGTAATAGAAGCTTTTCCTGCATTTTTTATGTCCTTTGAAAAGAATGACCGCAAAGTCGAAGGTACTTTTTTACGGAATGCGGTTACAAGCGCATTGCCTGACAGCATTGCCATATTCGCCTGCTGCCTTGTATTTCTCCTTATAAGTCCGGCACTCAGCATAAATGAATTGCAATGCAATCTTTTAATGTATCTTTCTGTAGGTTTTATAAGCCTGGCAGCCGTAGCCAAATCATGTATGCCTTTTAACAGTCTGCGTCTGTTTCTTTGTCTGTCATCCATAATTATGTTTACGGGTGCAGTCATTATTATGGCACCATTTTTACAGCTTGCAGCACTTACGGGAAGTCTGCTGTTACCTATGGCTGCGGTTATAATCCCCGGAATTATATTCTCCCTGCTTTTCAAGAAAATTTAATATCTTTTTTTCATCCATTATAAAAGGCTTTATGCGTGAATGCATAAAGCCTATGTTTAATCCTAGCCCCAGACTTCTGTGGCAATTTCTTTTACAAGTTTAAGTTTTGCCCACTGTTCTTCTTCTGTAAGTTTATTTCCGATTTCGCAGGAAGCAAAACCGCACTGTGGACTTAAATATAATCTGTCGAGAGGAATGTATTTGGCCGCATCATGAATTCTGTCAATGACAAGCTGTTTATCCTCTAACTTAGAAGACTTTGTTGTTATAAGTCCGAGAACGACTTTTTTATCTCCGGATACTTTTGCAAGAGGAGCAAATCCGCCTGATCTCTCATCATCAAATTCAAGGAAGTATGCATTTACATTTTCTTCACCGAATAAAACATCCGCAACAGAATCGTAAGCACCCTCGCTTGCATAGGTTGAATGGAAATTACCGCGGCAGACATGGGTATTAATAATCATATCCTTTGGTGCGTTGGCAATAACCCTGTTATTGATATCCTTATGTGCTTTCTGGAATTCGATAAGTCCTTCCCTTGTTGTTCCGTAAAGTGTATGTCCTATTTTGTCCGCAAACATACCCCATGTACAGTCATCTAACTGGATATTTCTGCAGCCTGCGGCATAAAGGTCATCAATAACCTTTTTGTAAACTGCCACAATATCGTCTTCAAGCTCTTTGTCATCGCTGTATACTTTTTCTGTATTTAATCTGTTAAATGGCATTGTAAACTGTGCCAGAACCTGAGCAGGCGAAGGCATGGTCTGTTTTGCTACTGTATTCTCGTCTTCTAATGCTTTAACGAATCTGAAATGTTCGACAAACGGATGCCCTTTTGATAAACCGATTCTGCCGACTATATATGTATCATCAACCATCGCTGCTTCTCCGTGGAAAGGAAGTCCTGTTTCTGTAGGTGTATGTCCTACACCATCAAATCCCCACATAAAGTCGAGATGCCATGTCGCTCTTCTGAACTCACCGTCTGTAATTACATGGTAACCGAGCTCCTTTATTTTTGCTACAAGTTCAACGATACACTCGTCTTCAACTTTTTTTAACGCAGCATAATCGGATTCTCCGTTATCAAACTTTCTTCTAGCTTCTTTTAATTTATCAGGTCTTAAAAAACTGCCTACAAAATCGTATCTGAAAGGTGTCTGTAAATTACTCATATTCAATCCTCCGTTTTCTTAACTTGTGGATAGTATATCAGTATAAATATTTTTTGAAAAATACATTAAAAATGCAGTTATTCATATTTTAAAACTATGGACAGATGCTTTTTTAATGCTTCCATATATGAAAAAGCATATTTGCTGAACATAATATTTTTCTTTCTTATCGTCCCGATTCTCATATAACAATTTACATCAAGTGGTTTGGCAATAATGCTTTCACTGTTTAACTTACGGTCAATTACACCTGAACTAACTGTAAAACCATTTAGTCCTATTACAAGATTGAAAAGTGTCGCCCTGTCCCTGACCTGTATATTCTTTGGGAAATCAAGCATGCTTAAAAATTCTTCCGCATAATAAAATGAATTTTTTTCTCCCTGTTCAAAAACAAGATACGGATATGCTTTCAACTCTTCCACTTTGATAATATCTTTTTTTGCAAGAGGATGTTCCTTGCAGATAAACACATGTGGATTTGCAATAAACAATTCCTCAAATACAAGCTCATTCTTTTTTAACATCTTACTAAGAACTTCTTCATTATTTTCCGAAAGGTATATAATTCCAATCTCACTTCTGCCCCCGGCTACGTCATCAATGATCTCACCCGTCTGTGTTTCCCGGATAATAAAACTGTACTGGTCGGCATCATATTCTTTAATAAGGTCCACAAAAGCATTAACCGCAAACGAATAATGCTGGCAGGATACCGAAAATTTCGGAGTTCTCTTTTCCCCTGTCCCAAAATGTTCCTTCATAATATCTGCCTGTTCAAGCAACATTCTTGAGAATGATAAAAGTTTTTCCCCATCTCTTGTAAGCACCACGCCTTTATTAGATCTTACAAAAGCAACTATTCCCATTTCTTTTTCCAGATTGTGAATTGCATTACTGAGACTTGGCTGTGAGATAAAAAGCTTTTCTGCCGCCTCAGTAATATTTCCACATTCGGCAGTTGTCACATAATACATAAGCTGTTGTAATGTCAAATATTTCATTTCCTTTCTACATAAAAAGTCCTCCTGAAAAAACTTCAAGAGGACTTATATATTATATTTCTCTTTCTTTTCTGTCTGCGATATCTACATAGTCAACATGATGTCCCACATACTTATATGCCGGTCTGATTATCTTGCCTTTGTTGACAAGTTCTTCAAGACGATGCGCACTCCATCCGGCAATTCTTGCAATTGCAAAAATTGGTGTAAAAAGTTCTTCAGGAATTCCAAGCATCGTATATACGAATCCGCTGTAAAAATCCACATTGGCACATATTGGCTTTAAGGCATTTCTTGACTGTGCAACAAGCTTCTTAGATATATTTTCAATTCTGTCAAGAAGCTCATACTCTTTAAGATGTCCTTTCTCCATGGCAAGCTTATGAGCATACTCTTTGAGAAGAACTTCTCTCGGATCCGAAAGGGTATATACCGCATGTCCTATTCCATAAATAAGTCCTGCCTTATCAAAAGCCTGCTTATCAAGTATCTTCTGGAGATAGTCTGTGAGAGCCTTCTCATCCTCCCAATCAGTAACATGGCACTTAATATCTTCTATCATTTTCTGAACCTTAAGGTTGGCACCACCATGCTTAGGTCCCTTTAATGATGCTATTGAAGATGCCATTGTTGAATAAGTATCTGTTCCCGAAGACGTAACAACATGTGTCGTAAAAGTAGAGTTATTACCACCACCGTGTTCCGCATGGAGAACAAGTGCAACATCAAGCACTTTGGCTTCAAGTTCTGTATATTTACCGTCAGGTCTTAACATTCTTAAAATATTCTCAGCTGTAGAACACTCAGGGTCCGGATTACGGATAATCAACACATCATTCTTCTTGAAGTGCATATAAGACTGATATGCAAAAACTGAAATTACCGGCACCTTTGAAATAAGCTGGAGCGACTGGCGTAAAACATTCTCAACAGAGATATCCTCAGGATTCTCATCATAAGAATAAAGTGTAACTATACTCTTCTCAAGTGCATTCATAATATTAGCGGAAGGTGCTTTCATAATTACATCACGTACAAACTGTCCCGAAAGTTCACGGAGACCGCCTAAAATATTAATAAACTGCTTCAACTGATGTTCTGTAGGAAGACTTCCGAAAAGCAGAAGATACGTTGTCTCTTCAAAAAGGAATCTCCTGTTATGTGCCTTTCTTACAAGATTATTCACATTCTGACCCTGAAAGTAAAGTCTGCCGTCACAAGGTACCGGCTCCCCATCAATAATATCAAAAGCCACTACATCGGATATCTCAGTAAGTCCTGTCAGCACGCCTTTACCGTTGCTGTCTCGAAGACCTCTCTTAACGTCATATTCCATATATAGACTCTGATCTATTGTACCTGATTTCTTACAATACTGTACCAATTCCTCATACTGACTATCGAGTTCAGGTAACAGCTGCATCATTTCCTGATTATTCACGGGTGTGCCTCCTAACGCCATTTCAACTAGCCTAAAAAATATTATCCTATATTTTACAACAAGAAAACGTATTTTTCAAGATTTTCTATTCAAAAACCCTTTTAATACTGTCATAATGTAAAAAATTACCGTTTTTCGCAAACTCTTTTATCTGTTCATGGCTGGCTAACATAAAACCATTGGTCTCCGTTTCCTGTGGAATAACATCATTTTCATCAAAATCCATTACAAAATGGTAAACATCCACGAAATAGTTGTCACCTTTACCCGGATTCTCTCTGTGATATGTAAAAACAAAGCCTCCATCCGCATTGCTTACATCAAGCCCTGTTTCTTCAAGAACCTCTCTCTTAACAGCATCGTAGGACTCTTCACCTGCCATACAGGCACCGCCTGAAACTTCCCATGCCCCCGGTGCCCACACCTTGTCCATTGCACGTCTGGTTATAAGATACTTTCCGTCCGGTCTTGACACTACTCCAAGAACCGTAAGATGATACTCATCATCCTTAAGGCAGAAATCGTTGCGCCTCATAGTTCTTCCCGTAACCTTTTTATTTACATCATAAATATCCCAGCGTTCATCTTTTTCCATCGTTATTTTCCTCAATAAGCTTTTCTAATACTTCATAATAGTTCTCAAAAGTTTTCCTGCAGCACATCGGATTATCTATTATCATTCCGCCTGTCACAAGTCCCGTAACGGTAAATGCCATCGCTACCCTATGGTCATCATAAGTCTCTATTTCTGCGCCGTGGGCTGCTCCGGATGATATAAAAATATCGTCTCCTGATATATGACAGGCAACACCGCATTTTGTCAGCTCATTAATTATGGCTGCCATTCTGTCACATTCCTGACCTCTTATGTGTCCTACATTCCTGATAACCGTATCTCCGTCAGCAAATGGTGCTATTGCCGCAAGTGTCAATGCCTGATCCGAAAAATTATTCATATTGACATCTATGCCCTTCAAACCGCCTGTCCTGCTGACTGTAATTCCATCTTTTGTCTCTGTAACTTCACATCCCATTTCTGCCAAAACATTAAGAAATTTCATATCACCCTGAACTGAAGATTCAAAGACATTCCTTACAGTAATTTTGCCGCCCGTAACTGCCGCCATTGCATAAAAATAGCAGGCTGCCGACACATCAGGTTCAATGTAGTAGTCACCTATAACTGCTTTCTGATTACCATCTACGATATATTCTTCACCATCAAAAGTAACATTAATGCCAAATTCTCTCAACATATCCATAGTAATCTCAATGTAGGCGCCTGTCTTTTTTTCACTTGTAATCCTGATTCTGATACCGCTTCTGGTCACAGGAGTCACCATAAGCATTGCACTAAGGAACTGTGTGCTGCGGCTTATGTCCATGGTTATATCCTTGCAGACTCCGCCATTGCCAATAACCTTTGCGGGAAGGTGACCCTCGTTCTTAAGATATTCAAACCTCGCACCCATTTCTGTGAGAACATTGAATAGCTCTGCCATAGGTCTTTTTTCCATCTGTTCTGAGCACATCACGGTATATTCGCCGTCAGAAAGTGCCAACATCGCAGTCAGAAACCTTGCTGCCGTTCCCGCACTTCCCACATCTATTGTTCCTGTCTTATATGGAATTCTGCCGCCTGTTCCTTTGATTTTAACAACTTTTTCATTCTCATCAATTTCAAGTAAAAATCCAAGACTTTGAAGACAAGCTAAAAAATGTCTGGAATCATCACTGAAAAGTACGCCTCTTAATACGGACTCCTCTTCTGACAATGTCGCAAGCAAAAGTGCACGGTTCGTCATGCTCTTAGACCCCGGAACAGTCACCACTCCCTTTAAAGGGGTGTCAATTTTGGGTACAAAATATTTTTCCATATTACATAATCTCTTTCAAATATCTGGCTACGGCGTCCTGCCATGTTGGTAATGGCTTAAATCCGTTTTCCACAAGCTTGCTCTTATCAAGTCTGCTGTTAAAAGGCCTTGCCGCCTTAGATATTCCATATTCAGCCGTTGTTACAGGAACTACCTTGGTATCATATCCTGCCTGTTTAAAAATCTCGCAGGTAAAATCATACCAACTTATATATCCGCCTTCATTAGTTGCATGATAATATCCGTATTTCTCTGTCTCAATCATATCCACAAGAAGTCTTGCAAGGTCAAGCGTATATGTCGGCGTACCAATCTGGTCACTCACAACCCTCACCTGCGGATGGGTCTTGCCGACATTAAGCATTGTCTTGATAAAATTCTTACCATTGACACCGAACACCCATGCAATTCTGACAATAAAATATTTATCAAGAATACTACTTACTGCCTGTTCTCCCATAAGCTTAGTAGCACCATAAACATTGAGAGGCTTATAATCTTTGCAGTCCGGTTCCCATGGGGTCTCTCCCTGTCCGTCAAAGACATAATCTGTTGATATATACATCATCTTGCAATCATATTTCTTACAGGCCCTGGCAATATTTTCTGTTCCGTCTGCATTAATTGCCTTGACTTTATCTTTCTTATCCTCATCTTCTGCCAGATCAACCGCAGTCCAGGCTGCGCAGTGAATTACCGCATCCGGTTTTACTTCGCCTATAACCTTGTCCACGCTTTCTTTATCCGTTATATCAAGCGATATATACTCGGCTTTAGTCACATAAGAACCATCCCCGACCCCCTGATATTGCTCTGCAATATCACTTCCGATTCCCACATGTCCTCTCTTGTTAAGCTCATTCATGACGTCATGACCCAACTGTCCTGCAACGCCTGTCACAAAAATTCTCATACTTGCATCTCCTACTATTCTGCTTATTCTAATACATACTTTATATTTTTGATGTTGGGATGTCAAGGAAATAAGAAAACCGGAGACATATTAATATTTTATAATAATTTAAGCCTTAATAATGTCCTTTACAGATTCTTCCGCATCAAATTCAAATAAACTCATTGACCTGACCTCGTTTCTGTTATTGGTGAGAAAATCCTTAAGAATACCGTTTCCGATAAACTCTGAATATTCCTTAAGGGGTTCACATCTGTCCATTAAGATGCAATCCACCAGGTTATTGATATTGTACAGGGATAGTTATTATTATATCGTTTTCATCGGATTTTCGTAACGATTATCATATGTATTTTCCAAAACATTTAATTATCCAGTGAATTTCCATCTGATTGTTCAATAATCTTTTCCACTTCTTTCAAATCTAATCCACAAAAATCAGAAATCTGTTCCGGTGTCTTACCGGAATTAAACATCGATAATATAAGTTCAGCTCTGCCTCTGATAGCACCTGCCTCTTCACCTCTGTCATAGCCATCTTCATACGCTATCTGCT